>Ga0256824_10000479_pt1 | contig 15413 bp, 13 predicted proteins | sample CV67metaG_FD_191570 | JGI IMG/M metagenome (GOLD analysis project Ga0256824, IMG submission 191570) | Hydrothermal vent microbial communities from East Pacific Rise, Pacific Ocean - CV67 | ecosystem: Environmental > Aquatic > Marine > Hydrothermal vents | place: Pacific Ocean: East Pacific Rise...
CAGGTTTTTCTATAAATACATCTATGCCACGAGAAGCACACTCTAATGTTACATCTTTATGTAAAAAGGTTGGTGTTACGATGATAACTGCATCTGGTTTAGCACTATCGAGCATAGTGTTTAAGTCTGTATAAAAAGGCTCACTAAAATCATCATTTTTCATTACATCACATAGAGCAATGATATTTACATCCGCTATATTTTTTAGTATACGGTAATGATTTTTCCCCATCGCACCTAAGCCAACTATTGCAATATTTTTCATCTATTAACCTTTGATACTATTTACTATGAAATCTTGCTCATCTCTTGTTAAGTACGGGCTCATAGGAAGTGACATGATTTCTGATGATACTTTTTCACTTATTGGAAAATCACCCTTTTTATAGCCTAAATCAGCAAATGCTTCTTGAAGATGAAGAGGAACTGGATAGTGAACAGCAGTAGGAATCTCAGCCTTAGTAAGCTTTGCAACCATAGCTTCTCTATCTTTTACTCTTATAGAATACTGTGCAAAAACACTCTGGTTTTGCTCAGCTATCGTAGGAGTTATAACATCAGCATCACAGAGTAGTGAAGAGTAACGAGAACCAATCTCGTGACGAGCTGCTACCTCTTTGTCGAAGTACTTGAGTTTTACATTTAAAACAGCAGCTTGAACAGCATCTAGGCGACCATTTATTCCAACATACTTATGTTTATAACGCTCATTTTGTCCATGATTGAGAAGCATTCTAAGTTTTTCTGCTATTTTTTCATCACTTGTAAATATCGCACCACCATCTCCATAAGCACCAAGAGGCTTAGATGGGAAGAAAGAAGTACAACCGATAGTTGAGAGGTTACAAGACTTTTTGCCCTTGTAAGTTGCTCCAAAACTCTGACAAGCATCTTCTATAACTATGATGTCATGCTTAGAAGCTACTGCGTTTATAGCATCCATATCTGCTGTTTGTCCATAAAGAGAAACAGGAATGATTACCTTTGTTTTGTCTGTGATAGCTGCTTCTATCTTCGTAGGGTCTATGTTGTATGAGTCTTCTTCGATATCAACAAAAACAGAAGTAGCACCTAAAAATGCGATAACTTCTGCCGTAGCGATAAAAGTAAAAGGAGTAGTAATAACTTCATCACCAGCCTTAATACCAAGAGCCATAAGAGAGAGTAAAAGTGCATCTGTTCCACTGCTACAACCGATAGCATACTTCGCACCTGTGTATGTAGCTAAATCAGCCTCAAGCTTATTTAACTTCTCTCCACCAATGAACTGTGCGTTTTTAAATACATCTAAAACTTCACTATCTATCTCTGTTTGGTACTCTTTGTATTGTGCTTTTAAGTCTATAAAATTAATCTTCATTTTTTTCCTCTATTATTGATGCTACTGTTTTTGAACTACCATGTTGCAGGTAAGTTCTTAGGCTTTTTGAATCACTCAAAAATCTCTCTCTATCATACGCTTCATAAGCACCAAGTAGTGCCTTAGCCGTTACATCTTCTTGAATAAATTCAGGATGAAGATCTCTCTCGTTAAACTGTGTAAACATAATGTTACTCAGTCCAATATGAGAAAGTTTAATAAGCCTAGAAGCTAAAAAATAGTCAAGTGGTTTGGCAATATAACTTAGCACAAAAGGAGTTCCTATAAGTGCTGCTTCAAGTGTTGCCGTTCCACTGCATATAAATGCAAAATCTGCCTCATAAAGTGTTTTATGTGCATTATGAACAGTTTTAAACATTGAGATATTACCGTAAACTTCTTTTATCTCTGCTTTAGTAAAGTGTTCTGGAATGATAAGTTGTGTCTGGGCGTTTAAAGATTCGGCTACTTCTCTAAAAACTGGCATGAGTTTTCGTATCTCTCCCTTACGACTTCCAGGCATAAAAGCGACTTTTTGTACCTCTGCGTTTAGGCTCTCTTTATAGTCTGAAATAATATCTAAAAGAGGATGCCCTACATACTCTATGTGAGAGTTTTTTGAGTAGTAATTTTTTTCAAAAGGTAAAATAGAAGCGAGTCTGTCTATAGTCGCCTCAAGTACAGGAATACGTTTTTTCTTCCAAGCCCAAGCCTGAGGTAAGATATAGTAAATTATCTCTTTATCTGGGTATCGTTTTTTGATTTTTTTTGCGAGAGGTAGGTTAAAACCTGAGGAGTCTATAAGTAAAATCTTATCAGCCTCCTCAGCTAAGTCCACCATCTGAGCATTGAGTTTAAAAAAGTATCTTAGTTTTTTGATAGCATCTACAAAACCCATGATAGCAAGGTTTTGTAAGTCAACTATTGGCTCACCTAGTTCTTTATTGAAAATTCCTATAAATTCAACATCGTCGCTGAGATGTTTTTTGAGTGATGTTAAGTGCATATTTGCTGAGTGTTCTAGGGCAGATACAAGTAGTTTCATAGAGTTAATAGCCTGTGAGTATTTTAATGAAATTATAACGTAAGAAGTCTTTAGTATAATTCCCTATGCTAAACTTCACAAAAACATCAATGCAAGTCATCATAAAAGAGCTTCAAACCCTTCTAAACGCAGCTACTACTCAAGAGATAGTAGAGTTTGAAGTCTTAAATCCAGATAGTGCTTCTTCAACCTACAATGGGAACCTTGTCACCATTGGCGACAATAAGTATATTTATAGAGGTTATAAGTCTTGGATAGACTTAGCACATCTTCTTAAATGCCGTATGCTCACCCCTACTCTACTCAACGAAACCTCTGTACTTATTCGCTATGAGAAACTAAACGCAGATGTAAGTTTTCACAACTCATCTACAAGTAAAGAAGAGAAGTATGGTTTAGAGTCTATCTTTAGTGAGATACATAAGAACGAAGAGGCTGCGTTTATCTACCACTACATGCAAGCTCTTGAGAATGTTAAAGTATCAAAACGCAGACGTATTTTAAACCTTGGTGTCAATAGTGGCGATGAGTTTGAAGCACTCATAAACGCAGCCACTTCTTTTGAAAACTTAGAATTAGTAGGCATAGACTACTGTGAATCTGCCATAAACGCAGCTAAGGAGAAGTTTGCCTCGTTTGATAACATTGAGTTTATTCAACATGACATAAACGACTTAGCCTCTCTTAACTTAGGAGAGTTTGACCTTATCATCAGCATAGGAACACTTCAAAGCTCTAACCTTGAGTTCAATGCTCTGTTGATGTCCATAGTACAAAACCAGCTGAGTAAAGATGGTGCTATGATTTTAGGTTTTCCAAATTGTCGTTGGTTAGATGGAGAGATGATTTACGGTGCAAAAGTGAAAAACTATGCTTTTTCTGAAATGGGATTGTTATATAAGGATGTGGTTTTTTCTAAGAAATATCTTCAACAGAAAAAGTTTCGGGTAACTTTAACTGGAAAAGATTATATCTTTTTAACTGCGACTTCCATACGTAAGTAGTATCTACTTAAGAGGCGAAACCACTTGCGAAGTTATCTTTAGCAACAACTATCTGCTTTTGTCTCTCTTTGCGTTTAGTGTCTTTTTCTACAAAGATTTTCTTACGAGTTTTAGGGTCTAGTTCTGTGTAGTACATCACGGCTGAATATGTTGATGGTGTAGGAGTAAAGACCTGTGCTTGTTCTGGATTCATCTGTAACTCTTCTGTTGTAAAACGCTTCAGTTCATGCATATCTTTCTCTTCACAACCAGGATGTGCTGCTATAAGGTAGTATGTTAAGAACTGGTTTTTACCCTCTTCTTTGTTAAGTCTGTCATAGAGCTTTTTAAAGTCAACAAGAGTCTGCTTACCCGGTTTACCCATAAGGTCAAGAACGTGCTGTTGTGTGTGTTCGGGAGCAACCTTCATCTGTCCCGAAATATGATGTTTTACCATCTCTTTAAGATACGTATAACCATGCTTTTTATCTTCTGTTATAAAGTCATAACGTATTCCAGATGCTACAAAAGCCTTTCTCACACCCTCCACTTCTCTTACTTGACGAAGTAGATTTATGTTTCTTGAGTGGTCAACCTTCATAGTTGAACATAGGTGAGTAGAGTCAACACAACGTTGATGATCACAGGTCCCTAGTTTGAGTTTTTTACCACACTCATAACCGTACATATTTGCCGTTGGACCACCAACATCAGAGATAATTCCCTTATAATCTTTATACTTGTTAAAATCTTTTGCTTCTGCAAGTATATTTTTCTCAGAACGAGGTCGTATAGTTCGACCTTGGTGTACACCAATAGCACAGAAATTACACTCTCCCCAGCAGCCATGGTGTGTCATAATAGAAAACTTAATAGTCTCCAAGCACTTCACTTTTCCCATCTTTTCATAGTAAGGGTGCTGTTCTCTTGTAAAAGGAAGGTTTGAGTTTGCATCCATCTCATCTTCATTTAAGTAGTCACAAGGAGGGTTTTGAATTAGAAAACGATTATCTACAGGTTGGCATAGACCTGTTGCACTTATAGGGTCATTGTTATCATAAAAATCATCAAAAAGATCAATATATTTTTCAGGAGTATCGATACAGTCTTGATGTGATGGAAGCTGAATAAACTCATACTTTGGCTCTTTAGCAATATAGCAGATACCACGGATATCAGTATAGTCTTCGCCTTTTTCCAAGGCTTTTGTAAGTTGTTCTAATGCAATCTCACCCATTCCATAGACCATAATATCGGCTTTTGAATCAAATAAAATTGGCTTTTTCATCTTGTTAGACCAGTAGTCATAATGACTTGTACGTCTTAAACTCGCTTCTATTCCACCAAGAACCAAGGGCACAGTGTTTTTGAAGTAACGGCGAATTAAGTTACAGTAAACGCTTAATGCTCTATCTGGTCGTTTTGTATTTTTTCCACCTGGTGTGTAGTCATCAGAATTTCTAAACTTCTTTGTTGCTGTATAGTTAGAAACCATACTATCAACACTTCCACCACTTACTCCCCAGTAAAGTTTAGGCTCACCTAGTCTCATGATGTCATCAGAAGACTTTATATCTGGCTGACCTATCATTCCTACTTTATAACCCATGCGTTCAAGCATACGACCAACCATTGCCACCCCAATAAAAGGAGAATCTATATAAGAATCCCCACTCACTAAGATAACATCACAATAATCCCATCCCCTATCGTTCATCTCTGCACGGGTTGTAGGAAGGAAATCCTTTTCACTAAATGTTACTGTATCTCGTTTTGGTTGCTTAGTTTTATTTCGTCTACTCAAAAAATTCACCTTATTTTTACTGTTTATACTTTAAATTACACTATTTCAATGTATAATAATAGCAAATAAATATATATAAAGAGATTACTAATGATATATCCTTATAAAAACTTAGAAAACTTTACGCTTCCAACTCTACTTGAGCGTTCTATCTCGCTCTATGGGAACAGAGATGCTCTTGCAAAAGTAGGAGGAGAGTCATTTAGCTATACCGACTTAGGTGAAAAAGTTCATGCTATGGCAAAACTACTACAAGATAATGGTATTAAAAAAGGTGACAAAATTATTTTGTTAAGTCAAAATATGCCAAATTGGGCAGTCGCTTACTTTTCAATTACATCTTTTGGGGCAGTTGTTGTCCCTGTTTTACCAGACTTTCATCCTTCTGATGTGCATCATATCATCAGACACTCTGAAGCGAAGGCTGTCTTTGTCTCAGATAGACACCTCTCAACTATAGAAGAGTGTGAAGAAGAAAATGTACAGTTTGTTATACATTTAGAGAGCTTAGAAATGATAGATGAGCTTACAAACCAAAGCTATATCTCCAAACTAAAATCTAAGATGAAAAAATCTTCTGATGAAACAGTACGACCACATGAAGATGACTTAGCCTCACTTCTCTACACTTCAGGGACTACAGGACACTCAAAAGGTGTAATGTTAAGTCATAAAAACTTAGTTACAAATGCGATGAGTGCTTATAAACAGATAACAATATTCCCTGAAGATAGCTTTTTATCAATCTTACCACTCGCTCATACTCTTGAGTGTACAGTTGGACTAACTGTTCCTCTACTTCATGGTTGTTCTATTCACTACATAGACAAAGCACCTACACCAAGTGTTTTACTCAAGGCATTTAGCATTGTAAAACCGACAATGATGGTGAGTGTTCCTCTTATAATTGAAAAAATCTATAAAAATAAGGTTTTACCAAAATTTACAGGCTCTTTTTTAATGCGAACGCTTTACGCTATTCCATTTTTTAGAAAAAAACTCAATCTTATTGCCGGTAAAAAACTCATAGAGACATTTGGAGGGAGGCTGCGTTTTTTTGGGATAGGAGGTGCTGGTCTCTCTCGTTATGTTGAACAGTTTCTTATAGAAGCTAAGTTTCCATTTATTGTCGGTTATGGATTAACTGAAACGGCTCCTCTTCTTGCAGGAAGTAACATTGGTGAAACCATTAAGCTAGGTTCTACTGGTCTTGCAATGGCAGGAGTGGAACTTGCTATCAAAGACAAAGACCTCAATGGTAGAGGTGAGATTATTGCCAAGGGTCCTAGTATTATGATGGGATACTATAAGGATGAAGAAAAATCTGCTGAAGTCTTACAAGATGGATGGTTTTTAACTGGTGATTTAGGATATATAGACGAAGATGGTTTTTTATTTATCAATGGACGTAGTAAAAATGTAATCATTGGAAGTGGTGGTGAAAATATCTATCCAGAGCAGGTAGAATCGACAATCAACCAACACGAAGCTATTCTAGATTCATTAATAATACAAAGAGATAATAAACTCGTCGCTCTTATACATCTAGACTATGAACTCATAGACAAAAAGTTTGAAGCCAACAAAAATAGTGATGATTATGTAAAAGAAGAAATTTCTAAGTTCTTAGAAGAGATTAGAGTGGACGTTAATTCTCAAATTTCTTCATTTTCTAGAATGACTAAATTTATTGAGCAGATAGAACCATTTGTCAAGACACCGACAAAGAAAATCAAACGCTACCTATATATGAGTTAAAATGGATAGAAAAAAACTAATAAATATTATAGTAACTGTAATAATTGTGCTTGTTATCCTCCTTGTAGGTGCTTACGGAGTTATGACTTCTGACTTTAGCAAGATAAAAAAATATGATGAACCAGATAGTACTCGTACAGTACGTTCAAACACCCCTATCTCTAAAGAGAGAAAAGCCTTAGCAAAACAGAGATACTACACTACTAAGGTACAGTCAACTGGCGATGGCATAATGAGTCTTGGTGATTTTACTATGAATCTTTCAAATGACAGAATCCTAACTACAAATATTTCTCTCAAATATAAAGATAATGATGATAGTTGGCTCTCAAGTGGAAAAACAGAAAAAGAGATGCTACAAAAGAGTGTTGTACTTAGAAACTCTGTTATTGATGCGATGTATACCTCAGAAGCAAGAACAAATAATAAGAGGATTAAAGAGGCGATACGAAAGGATTTAAATAAACACCTCTCAAATGGAGAGGTGCAAGAAGTTTACTTTAATAAGTTTATTATTCAGTAAATATTTTTATAGAGAGAAGCTTACTCAGCAACTCTGTATATAAGCTGACCAGCTAGTTCCATATAAACACTTTTTTTAAGCTCTTCAACTTTTGACATGTTTGAAAGTGCATATGATTTAACTGTTCTATCTAAATCATCATAATTGTGCATCTCAGATAGCATAGCTTCCATAACAGCAAGTCTTTCAACTATACGATCAAACTCATCTTTTACTAAGTCTTCACTTAGTTGTCCTGAGATATCCCAGTATCTTGACTCTGGTGTACCTGCGAAGATATCATTTTCATCTTCAAATAGTGCTTCAAATTTACTCATTTTTATTCCTTTATTTTGTTTATTTAAATTGTGGTTGAACGAAAGGTATAACCTGTTTTTTACGACTTAAAACACCCTCTAACCAAACTTGATTATCTTGGAGTTTCTTATCAAACGCAGCTTCTATTTTAGAAGCATCATCACTTACACAAAGAAGTTGTGAGCCCTCTTTCATGATGTCAGTTAAAAGAACAAGCATAGTGTGTAGACCCTCTTCTTCTTTCATAGCTTTCATATCTGTCATGATTTCATCTTTTCTATCATCAAGAGCAGATATATCTATCATCTCAAGTTGATTTACTCCAACTTTCATACCGTTCATTTCAAAAGCTTTATAGTCTCTAGTATTGAGTTCACGTGCAGTTGCACCTTGTGTTGCAGACTTTATTATGAACATCTCCATTGCTAAAGATTTATAATCTTCAATTCCTGCAATTTTAGCAAGTTCTTTTACTGCTTTTGTATCTACTTTTGTACAAGTTGGTGACTTGAAAATAACTGTATCACTTAAGATAGCCATCATCATCATACCAGCAATATTTTTTGGTATCTCTATATTATGAGCCTTATACATCTCATACACAACAGTGTTTGAACAGCCTATTGGTCTAATCCAGCACTCTAGTGGAGTATCAGTTGTTAAGTCGCCAAGTTTATGGTGATCAACGATTCCAAGAATTGTTGCATCCATAATATCACTAGGAGCTTGCGCCTTATCAGAGAAGTCAATAAGATAAACATTTTCACCAGCTACTGAGGTTTTCAGCTCTGGGCAAGTCCCATCAAATCTACCTAATATAAATTCTGTCTCAGCACTTATAGCGCCTTGTCTAGTTGGTACACAATCTTCACCAAGTTGATTTTTAAGATATGAGAGAGAGATAGCACCTACTATAGAGTCACTATCTGGACTTGTATGTCCAAAAACATATATTGACATTATTCTAGCCTTTAAATTTTTACTGAATTATACAACAGTTTTATAAATTTTGAGCTCGTTTTATTTTACTCTTGTATTCATTCAGCATAATCTCTATTGCATCAATATCAAAGAGTGCGATATAGTTTAAAAGTTTCTCTGAGTACTCAGTGAAATCTTTAATATCAAACTTCACTGAAAGTTTGTAAAGAGCTTCAGCAAAGACCTTCATTGCATTTAAGTCATTTGTAGTTGAAGCCTGATTAAAAAGATCCTGTATACCTTTTTCATGTCTCTGCATAAAGTCTTTTAGTTTAGCCTTCTCCTCTTCACATAACTCTGGAGCAAGATTAGAAGCTAACAAGTCGGCGATACTGTTAATCTGAATCGAGTTAAGCACCTTAAGAGAAATTTTAAATAGTTCTGTTTTAGAGAGAGGTTTTTTCAAGTGACCAATAGGAGCAATTTTTAAAGCATCAAAAGGAATATCCTTAATTCGACTACTATTGAGCGTCACAATCTTTGCATCTGTTGTATTTGAGATAACCTTAGATACAGCTCCATCGTCCATATTTAAAATATCAAAATCAATAAGAATCATATTTATCTCTGTAGAGACAAGAGTCTTCATTGCATCTCTTAAGTTATCGTAAGCAAAAAGCTCAATTTTAGAGTCTTTAAAATAGTTCTGCACCTCTTTTATAGTCTCTTGTTTATCAATTACTAAAATATTTGCTTTGTTTAAAAGAGTAAAGTCAATTTTCGACTCATCTATTTTTTCCTCTGCATTTGAAAGAACTATCTCAACACCCTTAAGAGTAAAAATAAAAGAAGAACCATGCTTTAACTTACTTTGTACTTTCACATCGCCATTCATGAGTCTAGCCATTTTTCTATTTATAGAAAGACCAAGTCCTGCTCCTTGAAATTCAATTTCATTTGCATTATCACGTTTTTCAAAAATCTCAAATATTTTTTCTTGGTTCTCTACATCAATTCCCATCCCACTATCTTTTACTATAATAGAAAAATCGACAAGGTTTTTTGACTCATCTAAATTATTTAAAACTACACTTACTTCAACATAACCACTATCTGTAAACTTGATTGCATTTTCTATTAAGTTATGAAGTATTTCACTAACCATATCTCCATCTAACATAAGAGACTGTGGGATTGAGTCTTCAATTGTAAGATTCAAATCAAGTGCCTTATCTAAGGCTGTGGCTTTATGTCTTTGAAAAGAAGACTCAAGCATATTTCGAACATCCATTGCAACTTCTTTTATCTCAAAAACCCCTGATTCTATACGTGACAATTCGATAATACTATCCATAAGATTTAAAAGTCGTATACCAGCATTGTAAATATTATTGGAATAATTTAAAAGTGTAGTATCTTTTATTTCTGATTGAAGAAGTTGTGCAAAGACTAAGATAGAGTTCATAGGAGTACGAACCTCGTGTCTCATATTTGAAAGAAAATCATACTTAACCATATTTGCTTCTTGAGCTATACTTTTTGCATCTTCTATGCGTTTTTTTTGTTTAAGTATTTCAGCTTCGAGGGATTGTATTTTTTTTGTTTTTTCATTAACAAAACTTGTTCCTGAATTTTTCTGCTTGTACTCTTTAAAACTTCTTTGCAGTTTAAAGTATTCTTTATCTTTAGTTTCAAACTCTGCATGTAACTCTTTTATTTCATCTTGGGCAGTTTTGCTCTTGAGTTTTAAAAGTATATAGAGGATTAGTGTAATAAATAGTAGTACACTAAGAATTATTATTTCGATATATTCTTGTGACACTACTGAGCTTCTTTTAAAATCTGCTCTAGTACTTTTCTATTGTTGTTTACTATTTCAAGGAGTCTAGGATCTAAGTTTTTTTCAAATAGAAGTGTATTTACAACATTATCTTGCATCTGTATTTTAAGTTTTTTATTTGCTCTTTTTAAATCTTTTTTATATTGATACAAATCTAAATGATTAGCAATACGAGATTTCAACTCAACAGGATGAAAAGGTTTTGTAATATAGTCAACACCACCGATATTAAAGCCCTCTGCAATAGAAGCAATATCAATTTTAGCTGTTAAGAAGATAATTGGTGTGTCTTTTATTGATGGAGAGTTTTTGATGATTTTACAAAGAGCAAAACCATCTATTTCTGGCATCATTACATCAAGAAGTATTAAGTCAAAACGCTTTGTTTTAAGAACTTCTATCGCCTCTTTACCATTTAAAGCATAGGAAAAATTATAGTTATCATTTTTTAATATACTTATCGCTACTTTGATATTTTCACTTACATCGTCTACTATCAGAAGTTCATATTTCTTTTCCATTGATTCTCCATTCTTTGTGTACTATAATTCTATCATAATCTAGTGAGTAACTAGGGACTATTTATGTAAAGCTAACTCTTTTTTGAGGTATTCACCCGTAAATGAACCAGTTTTTTCATAGTTACTTGCTAACTCTTCAGGAGAACCCTCTGCAATGATAAGTCCACCCCCTGATCCACCCTCTGGTCCCATATCAATTACCCAGTCTGCGTTTTTAATCATATCTAGGTTATGTTCTATGATAAGCATCGAGTTACCTAGCTCAACAAACTTATGAAGAACATTTGTAAGTCTATCTACATCTGCAAAATGGAGTCCTGTTGTAGGCTCATCCAAGATATAAAGTGTTTTACCTGTATCTTTACGGCTTAACTCTTTACTTAGTTTAATACGCTGTGCCTCTCCACCAGAGAGTGTTACTGCGTTTTGACCAAGAGTTATATAGCCTAGACCTACATCAACAAGTGTTTTCATCTTCAAGTTTATCTTAGGTATAGGTGCAAAAAATTCATAAGCCTCATCAACACTTAAGGCAAGAACATCAGCAATAGTTTTACCCTTATAAAAGACCTCTAAGGTCTGTTGGTTATATCTTGAACCATGACAAGAGTCACACTTCACTAAGATATCTGGTAAAAAGTGCATTTCAATTTTTATCTCACCCTCTCCCTGACACTTTTCACAGCGACCACCTTTTACATTGAAACTAAAGCGTGAAGTTGTGTAGCCACGTATCTGAGACTCTTTTGTTTGAGAAAAAAGATTTCTTATCTCATCCATAACACCAGTATATGTTGCAGGGTTTGAACGAGGTGTTCTCCCTATCGGGCTCTGGTCAAGATAGATAACCTTATCTACATGCTCAAGTCCAGTTATCTCAACACCTGCTACCTTATTTACCTTTCTTGCATGGTTAAGTAGCTCTCTAGCTGTTGGAAGCAGTGTTTGAAGCATCAATGAACTCTTACCACTTCCACTGACTCCTGTTATACAAACAAAGTTATTGAGTGGTATCTTTGCGTTTAAGTTTTCGATATTGTTTAGAGTTACATTTTTTATCTCTATATACTTATCCTGTTTACGTCTATAAAAGTACTCTATCTGTTTACGACCATAAAGGTAATCAGCAGTGAGTGTTTTAGCCTTTTTAAGCTTCTCTAATGTTCCACTAAAGACGACATTCCCACCAAATTTACCAGCTCCCTCACCAATATCTATAATAAAGTCTGCGTTTTCTATAGTCTCTTTGTCATGTTCAACAACTATTACAGAGTTTCCTTTTTCTTGGAGGCTTCTTAGTGTACGGATAAGTTTCTGCGTATCACGTTCGTGAAGACCAATACTTGGCTCATCAAGAACATATAAAACACCAGTAAGACCAGAACCAATCTGCGAAGCAATTCTAATACGTTGAGCCTCTCCACCAGAGATACTTCTAGCATCACGTCCAAGAGTGATATATCCCAGTCCAACATCAAACAAAAAGTATAAACGTTCTCTGATTTCATTTAAAATAGGCTGTGCAATTTGTGCATCTTGCTCATTAAAATGGGCAAAGTGAGAAGTCTCAGCAAACCAATCATAAGTTTTTGAAATAGGCATTTTAAGTAAGTCTGCTATACCTTTTTCTCCAACTCTTACAGCTAATGACTCGCGTTTTAAACGGTGAGAGTCACAAATATTACAAACTTTTTCACTCATATAGTCTTGTAGCTCTTTTTCATCTTTGAACATGTCATATGCTATACGGATGATTCCAGGAAAGAGTCTTTTAACTGTGTGGTTTTTCCAAAGAAATTCTACTTCATCTATATTTCCATGAAGAATTGCTTTTTTCTGATGTTCTTCTAACTCAGCGTATGGCACCGTAATATCTATCTTATTATGTGCACAAAATCCCTTTAAAAAAGTAAAGTAATAGCCCTTATTAAAGCCATAAACTATTTTCACTGCACCTTTTTCAATACTTAAATCTATATCTATAATCTTATCTTGGTCTAGTGCATAACGAAGCCCTAGTCCATCACACTCCGGACATGCACCCTTAGGAGAGTTAAACGAAAAAGAGAGTGGTTCAAGAGGGTCAAAACTTATTTTACAATCAAAACAAGCATTATGCTCCGAATAATGAATACTTGACTGCTTCATACCTAACTCATCATGGTTAAGAATATCTATTTCGAGTTCGCCATACGATTCTTTAAGTGCTTTTTCAACATCTGCTGCGATACGTTCTTTGTTTTCTGCTTTAACAACAACTCTATCTACAACAACTTTAATCGTATGTTTTTTAGTTTTGCTTAGTTCTATCTCTTCATCTAAACGCACCATTACACCATCAATCATCGCACGTACATAACCCTTATGAACAAGTGACTCAAGCATATCAGCATATGAGCCTTTTTTCTCACGAACTAATGGTGCTAAAAGAACTAGTTTTGCACCCTGTGGAAGCTTATGTACCTCACCGATAATATCAGAAGCTGACATCTGTGAGATAACTTTTTTACACTTGTGACAGTGCTGAACACCTACACGAGCATATAGAAGTCTAAAGTAGTCATATATCTCTGTGATAGTTCCTACAGTCGAACGTGGATTTTTAGAAGTTGTTTTTTGGTCTATAGCTATGGCAGGAGTAAGACCCTCTATCTTGTCAACATCAGGCTTTCCTACACGGTCGAGAAACTGACGAGCATAAGAAGAGAGAGATTCCATATAACGACGTTGACCCTCTGCATAGAGAGTATCAAACGCAAGAGTAGACTTACCACTACCACTAATACCTGTCATAACAACTAACTCATTTTTCGGTATAACTAAATCAATATTTTTTAAATTATTTTCTCTTGCACCTGTTATAGTGATAACATCTTTTTTCTTCAAATTTCAATTCCTAAATTATATAAATATTCTTTGTATGAGGTAGACTACCACACTCAAGTAAAAAGTAACGAGTAGATTGCGTTGTAATTTTACACTTACAGTATCTTTTAACATTATGCCAAAGTAAACACCAACTAAAGATGCGAGACCTATAATAACACCACTTTTATAATCAACATCACCATGAATAGCATGGGAAATCAAGCCAGATATAGACGAAAAAACGACGAAAAAGAGTCCAGCTGAAATGGCTTTTTTAAGTGGCACATGAAAAAATCCTACCAAGATAGGAACAAGTACAATACTTCCACCCACACCAATGGTCATAGAGAGTGTCCCTAAGGGAACTCCTATGGCAAATAAAACAACTCGGCTCACCTCTCGTTGGTCTCTATGCTCTTTTGTCTTAACAAAGAGTCTCAATAGTGCAAATACAGCGAAAGACAAGAAGATAAGTTCTAAGGCTCTATCACTAAAAAACGCAGCAGTATAACCACTAAGGAGTGCTCCTACAAAGCCTCCAAGTCCTATAAAAAGCACCATAGGAATGTCTAATGTACCTTTTTTGTTGTTTAGGTAAGAGCCAAATATAGAGCTAAAAACCATCTGAACAACAGAGATACCAATAGCAATCTTGGTCTCATACCCAAGTGCTAAGAGTAAAGGAAGAAGAATTGTCCCTCCTCCTATGCCAAAAAAGCCAGACAGAAGACCGACACTAGCACCAAGAAAAGAGAGTTCAAGCATATCTATCCATAATATTTTTGTGAATTATAGCATTTAATTTTGCTTTGTGTTTCAATAAAGTATAATCAATCATAATTAAGAAGAAGGTTTAAAATGTTACAAACCATTCAAGAAGCATTAGAAAATTTTTGTGTTCATCAGATTAGACTCCCGTATACTATAGTCGAAGGTATATCTAAAAAGAGAACACTAATTGCTTATATTGATATAAATAGTGAAGATTCTACAAAACATAGAGTATATATAGCCTCTGATGAAGAGTTTATGCAGAAGATTTCTTTTCTCTTTTTAGAAGAAGAAAAAAGTGATGAAGAGACTCTTGTTGATATGACACTTGAGACTGCAAATCTCATCATCGGCAGTGCAAAAGTTATCGCCGAAGAAGCTAATAAAAACAAGTATACTATTGAGACACCACATTTTAAAAAGTTTGAACTCTTTGACTATGAGTTTGATGATGCAAAAACTATTGTAGTTGACACGAGTGAACTTACAATTGCTATTAAGGAATTAGATGTCTAAAGAGAAAGCAAGCTTTGCTAAAAAAGAGACTCACTACAATCAAGAACAAGAGTTATCATGGATGGACTACTCTGGTATCTTAGATATGGAAGTAGAGTTTGTCTCAGACCTTGGAGAAACACAACTGAGTGTAAAAGATATACTAAAACTTGAGAAAGGTTCTATCATCGACCTCAAAAAACCAGCTGGAGAATCAGTTGAGTCTT
>Ga0256824_10000481_pt1 | contig 15393 bp, 12 predicted proteins | sample CV67metaG_FD_191570 | JGI IMG/M metagenome (GOLD analysis project Ga0256824, IMG submission 191570) | Hydrothermal vent microbial communities from East Pacific Rise, Pacific Ocean - CV67 | ecosystem: Environmental > Aquatic > Marine > Hydrothermal vents | place: Pacific Ocean: East Pacific Rise...
TGAATTTCATGATGACATTAAGATAAGAAGTGAACTGCATCTTTTAACCACAGATTATTTAATTATTGGTTATTCTCAACGGTTAACATTACCACAAGTTTTTGAAACCTGTAAAGAATTCTATCCAGTTATCATTGATCACATAACCCTTAATAATTGTGCTGTTTTTTTACTCGCTAAAAAAGGAGTCAACACCAAAACAAATCAAATAAAATTACTAACAGAACTTGATTTCAATAAAGAGCTAACAACAGAATGGAAATTAAATAGAAAAAGTATAATTGATGACTACTATTTATCAGACTCAACCTCAATTTATGGTCCAGATTATAGTTTTAAAAAATCAAGTTTTGATGTAGACTACAGCTACTATCTAAAAATAAATGTAGTTGCTATTGCTTCTAAAGATGCACAAATTACGGCTACTTTAACTGCAAAAAGAAATGGAAAAGATGTCATTGGTAACAATGGAAAAAAAATATGGATTGGCAAAAATTTAGAACTTATGTTAAGTCCAACTAAATTGAGTTCAGCATATTTCGCTTTCACACTCCCGAAAGAAATAAATGAATCTGATGACATTCAAATTAGTTTATGGAACAGAAATGGATTACCAGTAAAAATTAAATCAATTTCTATTGAAGTCATTGAGAACATTTGGAATTAGCCTTACACTTATTGCAACGTCCAAATTACACCATCCTTCACATGCATTTGTAAAATACCTTTAGTACGGTTATAATAAAGTCTATTAAAATTTTCAGGGCCATCCTTATTAGAATCAGTTGAGACTAATTCCGTAACTTCAAAAACGTTATAGTATTCAACAGCATTAATTAAAAGTGTATCATGAAATTCAATAAGATTTTTAAAAAAACCTAATTCAATATCTGTATAATCAATTGGAATTTCAAATAAATTAGTCCTTAAACTACCCGAATTATCAAAATAAGGCATATAAATCGCAAGTGTTTTTTTAGAAACATCCGATTGAAGATAACGTAATCTCATTTCGATTTTCAAGTCCGTATTCGTACTAAAATTAAAAAAAGTTTGATCCCACGCAAATGATTCTTCCGAACGTTTTCTTTCTATAAATTCTAACGTTAAAACATTATCCAATTGATCTTTAAAAACAGGACTCTCAGTTGTATATGGTACAAATTGAATATCATTATCATTAAATGCAACGGCTCCAGAAGGGACATTAGAAACAGGCTTAATTTCTTCCGTTTTTTCACAACTAAAACAGATACTTAATACAACAATTAATACAGGTAAAGTAAATTTCATAAGACAATATTTGATAATCAAATATACAATTTTTTTTACAATAAGGTTATATGTATCTATTGTAAGACAATTATAAAAAGAATATTAAGTCTATTTTGAATGTGAAAATTTGACATTCGATTATATATTTGTTAATCAAAAACAAAAAAATCACCAACTAAAGTGGTTTCTTTTACGTCAATACTATCATAATGCAAACCAATCTTATATCTTTGTATAGTGAAAATAGAACTACCAAATAAAAGCACCCCACGTTGGCTCATTTTTTTAATGGACTTATTGATAGCTACAACTGCCTTAGTATTTGCTTACTTAGTAAGGTTTGACGCCTCTAACCTACCATTTGAATCAGAATATGAAATTTTCAAAAATGGTTTACCTTACTTTGTAATAATCAGAGCAATTAGTTTTTATTTTTTTAGTATATACAAGGGTATCATTCGATTCACTGGGTTGGAAGATATGAAACGTATCTTACTATCTGTTGCAACTGGTTCTATGGTTCTTTTAACCACTTCATTCATAAAACATTATTTTTTTGGTGGTGCTTTTATTTTACCTATTTCGATAATATTTGCTGAATTCTTTATCTGCGTATTTTTATTAATTGCTGTAAGAGCTGCTGTAAAACTAATATATATTGAAGGTGTGAAAGATAATAAACAAGCCATTCCAACATTAATTTATGGTGCTGGAATTTATGGTTTAATCACCAAACATACATTAGAAAAAGATTCAAAACTTGGAAGTAAAATAGTTTCATTTATTGATGACAATAAGAAAATGACTAAAAAGATGATGGAGGGTTTAAAAATCATACATACATCAACACTTGAACATACAATTAAAAAGCATAATATTAAACGGTTAATTGTTGCGATAAAAAATCCAAACAATGTAAACAAACGAAAAGTAATTGACATTTGTTTAGCTCATGATATTGAAGTTTTAAATGTTCCAGATCCAAGAAAATGGATAAATGGTGAATTTTCTACTGGTCAAATACAACCCATAAAAATTGAAAATCTTCTTGGAAGAGAACCAATTAAATTGGACTTAGATTTATTAAATGATGAGTTTATAAATAAAACAATTTTAGTTACTGGAGCAGCTGGTAGTATTGGTAGTGAAATTGTTAGACAATTAACTCATTATTCGCCATCAAAAATCATAATGTTAGACCAAGCGGAATCTCCTGTTTATGATTTGCAAATGGAATTAAAGGAAAAAGAAAAACTCTACTTAACAGAAACAGTAGTTGGAGATATTAGAAATTTGAATCGACTTGAAAACCTTTTCAAATCTTATAAGCCTGATATTATTTTTCATGCAGCAGCCTATAAGCATGTTCCCCTAATGGAAAGTAATCCGTCTGAGGCCATTCTAACTAATATTCAAGGCTCAAAAAACTTAATTGATTTAGCAGTTAAATATAAGGTTCAAAAATTTGTTCAAGTCTCAACAGATAAGGCTGTAAACCCTACAAATGTAATGGGCTGTTCAAAACGTATTGCTGAAATTTATGCTCAATCCATAAATAAAAACACATCAACAAAATTTATTACCACTCGTTTTGGAAATGTTTTAGGAAGTAACGGTTCCGTAATTCCTCTTTTTAAACGACAAATTTTATCCGGTGGACCATTAACTGTCACTGATAAAAAAATAACCCGTTTTTTCATGACAATTCCAGAAGCTTGTCAATTAGTTTTAGAAGCTGGTCGAATGGGTGAAGGTGGAGAAATATTTGTGTTTAACATGGGCGAAAGTGTTAAAATTTATGACTTAGCAGTTAAAATGATTAAATTAAGTGGCTTAGAATTAAATAAAGACATTCAAATAAAAGTAACAGGCCTTAGACCTGGAGAAAAATTATATGAGGAATTGTTAGCGAATGAAGAAAACACCTTGCCTACTCATCACCCTCAAATATTAAAAGCTAAAGTTAGAGAATACGATTTTGAAAAAGTTTTAGAAGATATAAATGAATTAACAAATATGTTTGATGCTCAAAACAACGACTATATTGTGAGTAAAATGAAGTCTATCGTTCCTGAATTCATTTCAAACAATTCAGAATTCTCAAAATTTGACAAATAATGATTTCTACTCCTATTCAAATACGATTTTCAGATTGTGATATGCTAAAGCATGTGAACAATGCAATATACTTACAGTATTTTGAAACCGCAAGGATTAATTTTTTTACGAATGAGTTACCTAATTGGAATTGGGAAAAAAGTGGAATTATCTTATTAAAAAACTCAATTGAATATAAAATCCCTTTATTTTTAACTGATTTATGTGAAGTCGAAATCGAATGTTCACATATTGGAACTAAAAGCTTTACATTTACATATAAAATACAAGTTAAAAAAAACAGTAATGTAATTACAAAGACAATTGGTGAATCAATATTAGTTTGTTATGACTTTTCTCGAGAAGAAACTATAAATTTGCCAACTGAACTAAAAAAAGCTTTGTTAAAGCATAAAAAATAAAAGTACTACATTTATAATGGACTTCATTCACTTCTTTTCTCTATCAATCCTAGTCATTTTTGCCCTATCAATGGCATTTATTTTTAGCTATAGTTTAATTCAATTAACCTTAGTAATAAACTACATAAAATCTAAAAAGAATAAACCTTTAGATACTCCCCAAATCACAGAATTCCCTATCGTTACAATTCAATTACCTGTATATAATGAACTATATGTTATTGAACGATTAATTGATAAAGTATGCGACTTTGACTATCCAAAAAATAAATTAGAAATTCAAATTTTAGATGATTCAACTGATGAAACAGTAGATATTATAAGTAAAAAAGTAGAATTCTATAAAAACCTAGGTTTTGACATTCATCACATTCAAAGAGAAAATAGAGTTGGCTATAAAGCAGGCGCGTTAAAGTATGGAACTGAGTTTTGTAAAGGTGAATTTATTGCTATATTTGATGCTGATTTTGTTCCTGAACAAGATTTTTTACTCAAAACAATTCCGCATTTCAATCATTCAAAAATAGGTGTTGTTCAATCTAAATGGGGTTTTACAAATTCAGAATATTCATACTTAACTCGTTTACAAGCTTTTGGGTTAAATGCTCACTTTAGTGTAGAACAAGTCGGAAGGAGTTATAATAATCATTTTATTAACTTTAATGGAACAGCTGGTATTTGGAGAAAAACTTGCATTTCAGATGCAGGCGGATGGGAATCGGACACACTAACTGAAGATTTAGACTTAAGTTATAGAGCACAATTAAAGGGCTGGAAGTTTTTGTATTTAGAAGATATCGTATCGCCGTCAGAATTACCCGTTGAAATTAACGCATTAAAAGCACAACAATTTCGTTGGACAAAAGGTGCTGCAGAATGTACATCTAAGAACTTAAAACGTGTTTTAAAATCTAAAACCACGCCAATATCAACTAAGATACATGCCATTTTTCATTTAATGAATAGTTCAATATTCATTTTTATTTTTTTCATGTCGATAATCAGTTTACCTTTAATATACATTAAATCTGAATTTACGGAATACAATTACTTATTAAAACTGTCTGGTTTTTTTATGTCTTCTTGGCTAATTTTAGCCTTTTTTTATTGGACAGCTTTTAATCAAAATTCAAACAAAAATATAATTGTATTTTTTAATCATTTTTTAGGATTCTTAGCTGTTTCTATGGGCTTATCTCTCCACAATTCATTAGCCGTTATTGAAGGATTCATTGGAAAAAAATCACCATTCATTAGAACTCCTAAATTTAATATCAATGATGCCTCTGACGATTGGAATACTAACAAATATTTAGTAAAAAAAGTAACACCTTTAACCTATATAGAAGGGGGATTGTTAATATATTTCATTTTTACATTTACTGTTGCCATTAAATTTAGAGACTTTGGGGTCATGCCGTTATTAGCTTTTTTAATATTTGGTTATGGTTTTGTATTTTTTAATTCAGTAGTTCATGTCAAGAAAGCGACAAAACAGAAAAAGTAACAGTTACTAATTTAGTATAGACGTAATTAATAATATATTTGTAATGTATTATGTTAAAATCAATTCCTTTAATTTTTCTTTGTTTTTTAACCTGGTCAATTCAAAAAATGGATGCACCAGAAATTCCAGAAACAGGAACGCTAAAAATTGATTTATCAAATATTAGAAACAACAAAGGCTACATTTATATTTTTATTTATCAATATGAAAATCAATTCCCTTACTCACCTTACAAACATTATAAGGTAGATAAATCTAAACTTAAAAACAAAACACTAATCGCTAAAATATCAAATTTAGAATTTAACACCAATTATGCTATTTCGATTATAGATGATGAAAATAACAATAAAGATTTGGACCGTTGGTTAGGAATTCCTTACGAAGGGTATGGTTTCTCGAATAATATAAAACCATTTTTGTCATTACCCTATTTTAACGATTTATGCTTTGACTTTAAGCAATCAAAACACCTTAAAATTAAACTACAATACGTATTATGAAGAAAGTTCAGCTACTAACTATCGCATTTATAAGTCTATTAAATGTAAGTTTCACTCAACAAAATGAAACATTTTTCAAGGATGTTAACTCATTTTTAAACACTTACGTTCAAAACGGAAGAGTTGATTATACATCAATTAAAACAACTGGAACTATAGAGTTAAATACGTTGATTGATTTTATTGCCACAAAACCGTATGCTAAAGCAATTGAAAAAGCATACCTAATTAATGTCTATAATCTTTCCGTAATACATCAAATAACATCAGCCTACCCTATTTCATCACCTATGGATGTTCCTGGGTTTTTCGACACTAAAAACACCATAATTAATGGTACTGTTTTCGCTTTAAACTCAATTGAAAATGACCTTTTAAGAAAAAAATACAGTGATCCAAGATTACATTTCGTTTTAGTGTGTGGTGCTATTGGCTGTCCTCCTATTACTAACTTTGCCTATATGCCTAGTACATTAGATGAACAATTAGAAATTCAAACAAAAACAGCTTTAAATAATGATAGCTTTATTCATCAAGAAGAGGAAAATAAAACCATTTACTTATCCGAAATATTTAACTGGTACAGTAGTGATTTTGGAGGAAAACCTAAACATGTAATTGATTATATTAACACTTATAAAATAAAAAAATTCAATACAGATTACAAAATAAGGTATTCAAAATATAATTGGGTTGTCAATAATGGTAGTTTTATAGCTACTAACAACCAACAAACATATCAATTGGATCCAGCAGAAAATTTAACAGAAAAAGCCACAGAAGAAACTGTTGGCGGTCAATCATTCAACGCAGGAAGTTTACTTAGAAAAAATCAATTCGATTTTACAGTATTCAACACACTTTACACTCAAACAAAATCTGATTGGTTAGGCGTTAAATCAATTGGAGATAGACAAACGTTTAACACTCACTTAATCCAAATTATATATGGAATCAGTAAAAACAAACGCATTAATGTAGGTTTAGACATCAACATTAAATCTTCTGGACGTTCAGTAGATCAATCTGCAGGAGGAATCTCTAGTGCTTTTCTATATACAAATACTGATTCATCAAGATTTGGAATTCCATCTATTGGATTAAAACTAAAAGTACAACCCTTTAAAGAAGTGTCTAACTTCACCATTCAATCTACCATTCAAGGGCCAACTGTTAAAGCTGCAGAAGGAAACAACGACTTATATTGGGCAGATTGGGAAAGAATTACATGGTGGAATCAATTTTTTTATACAAAATCATTCGGTAAGTTTCAAGTATTTGCTGAATTTGACATGTTATTTAGATTCAAAATTTATGAAACTCAAATAGGAATGTTAGACTTGCCAATGAGTGCGTTTATTAGTTATTTTCCTACTAAGAAAATTACAGTTTATGCTATGACTCAACATGTTCCAAGATTAACAAATAAAATAAACCCTGAGATACAAACTGACTGGGTAATCCCATCAAATTATACTTCATCTGGTTTAGGTTTTAAATATCAAGTTAATAGAGGTCTAGGTATTGAATTATTATACACTGACTTTTGGAGGGGTAAAAATTCAGGATTAGGAAGTACATTTAATATTGGAATTAAATACATTACTAAGTAGTAAATTATTTACCTTTGTAAACTAATGTCAGTGAGTTACTATTCTAAAATATCAATTCTATTTCTTTTATTCATTGTAAATTCATTTACTTTGAAAGCCGACATTATCAATTCAGTTAGCTTTGAGGGCTTAACAAAAACTAAAGAAGATTTTTTAAACCAATTAATAAATTGCAAGCAAGGCGTACAATTCGACACTTTAATTATTAAAGAAGATGAACAGGTTCTAAAAAACTTAAATTTATTTTTTAGTGTTAACAGTAAATACTCTTTTGACACGCTACAAAATGGATACAACATTACATTTATCATTAAAGAAGCTAACTACATTTACCCTATTGTAGCTGTTGAAGGTTTTGACACTCAACTTAAACTCCAAATAGGTCTTAACAATTTAAATTGGAGAGGAAGAAGAAATACAATCGGTTTTGTTTATCAATATTATGACAGACATTCTTTAAGCCTATACCAAAAGGCACCACGTCATAAAAATGGAAAAACCGGACATGAGCTAAGTTTATCTAAATATTCAACTGTTGAGCCTTTATATTTTGATGACATTATTTCAAATTTTAACTTTGATAACTACTCCGTTTCAGCTCTTGGAAAATACTGGTTAAACTCAAAAATTAATATTGATTTTGGAGGCATGTTAATGTATGAAAAATACGAACAACAAGATGACGCGCTTGATTTACCCATGAAATCTTTTGACTTTCTAAAATATCAACTAAAATCGAGTATTACATTCAATTACGTTAATCAGCATTATGAATTTTTTGATGGTGTAAAACTTAAAATATATACCGAAACTATTCAAACAAAAGATTACCCTATGGCAAGCTTTTTTAAAGTAAACACTCAAGCCAAGTACTTTAAAAACTTTTGTAATGGAGGTAATTTAGCCGTAAATTATAAATTTGGAATTGCCACCAATAATGACAGTCCTTTTTCACCTTTTGTTTTAGATGGTTTTTTAAACATTAGAGGTATTGGAAACAGGGTATCAAGAGGAACGGCAGAAAACATCTTAAATATTGAATACAGGCATACCGTTTTAAATAAGAAACACTTTACATTACAAGCTGTAGCTTTTACTGATATTGGTTCTTTAAGACAAGCAGGAGAAAAAATCAGCACTCTATTTAACCAATCAGAAATGAATTACTTTTCTGGAGTTGGTTTTAGAATTCATTCCAAATTCTTTTACAAAGCTATTTTTAGAATAGACTACTCGGTTAATTTAACAGATATAAATCACGGCGGTTTCTCTTTCGGATTAGGCCATTTCTTTTAATATCTAGTCAAAATCAGTATACAATATATACTTCTTTCTTATTGCTTTGAATTCTTTTAATCCACTTTTCCACGTATTTCTTATTTCAGTTTCTGTTTTACCTGCCATTATTTGACGTTTTAACTGATCTGATCCTGCTAATAAATTAATAAAATTATTTTTCAAAAAGAACTTTTCTTTCAAATTTAAATCTTTATAAAAATCAATTAGCCAACTGAGTTGCAACTCATTTTGTTGCTGCAAAACATTCACACCAATTACAGGTAAGTATATACCTTTACAAGTTTCACCATTCAATTTTGGATGTTTAGCACCAGATGTTGGCTGTGGTGTAAATTCATAAGAATCACCTTTAAAATTAGGATGTCCAGCAATTTGAAAAGGATTACTAGTCCCTCTACCTACACTAACAACTGTTCCTTCAAAAAAACATAAACTGGGGTATAAATAAATAGAAGTCATATTGGGTAAATTTGGTGAGGGCTTTATAGGCAATTTGTAAAATTTTGTATGATTCCAACCTACACAAGTAATCACTTTAAAGTTTAAATTTTCAGCACTCACCCACTTTTCTCCATAAATCATTTTTGCATATTCACCAATAGTCATTCCGTGAACTACAGGGATTTTATGCATACCAATAAATGATTTAAACTCTAAATTTAATACTGGGCCATCCACATAGTGTCCGTTTGGATTTGGTCTATCTAATATAATTAATTCAACATTATTCTCAGCACAAGCCTCCATAACATAATGTAATGTAGAAATATAGGTGTAAAACCTTGCACCCACATCTTGTATATCAAAAACTAAAACATCAATATTTTTTAACTGCTCTACTTTTGGTTTTTTATTATTTCCATATAAAGACACAATAGGTAATCCCGTTTTAAAATCAATTCCAGACTTTACTTTTTCTCCAGCATCCGCTTTCCCTCTAAAGCCATGCTCAGGAGAAAATACTGTCTTAACGTCAATTTTTAAAGACACCAAAGAGTCAACCAAATGTGTATCACCAATTAATGAGCTTTGGTTACCGACAACCCCTACACGTTTACCATCCAATAGATGTAAGTATAACTCGGTTTGTTCTGCACCAACAGACACTTCTTTATTGCAAAACAATTCAGTTTGAGCAAACGTATTAAGTGATGCTATGAAAAGAATTATTGATAATATTTTAAATTTCATTATACCTAAGAATTAATAAATTGTAAATTTACAACTTAAACCAATACAAATTGAATACCGAGTTTTTCATTGCAAAAAAAATCATTAGAAAAGACACTTCCAAAGGTGCTGTTTCTAAGCCTATTGTTAAAATATCATTAGCTAGTATAGCTATTGGTGTTGCTGTCATGCTAATAACAGTATCAATTGTCACTGGTTTTCAAGAAAAAGTAAGAGAAAAAGTAATCGGATTCGGTTCACATATTCAAATTTCAAAATTTGAAGATAATACATCTATGGAGTCTACTCCAATCTATGTTATTCAAGATTTTATTTCTGAATTAAAAGAAAACCCTTCTATAAAACACTTTCAGAATTACGCCTATAAACCAGCTATTTTGCAAACTGACTTTGACACTTCTGTTTTTAATGTAAATGGAAAAGATACTTCCGTCATAAACAGAGATATTTTGGGTGTGTTATTCAAAGGAGTTGACCATACATTTGATTGGACGTTTTTTAATGACAAATTAGTTAAAGGACGAATAATTGATTCCACCTCAAACACTAACGACATTATTATTTCTGAATACATTGCAAATGTATTACATTACAAAATTGGCGATCAAGTCAATTCCTATTTTGTATTAAAAAATAATCCAAAAAAACGGAAATTCATAATTACAGGAATATACAATACAGGGATGGAAGAGTACGATAAAAAAATCATATTCTGTCAACTAAGTCAACTTCAAAATATTAATAATTGGGGTGTAAAAAGTTATTTAAGGCTAAAAGATACATGTGTCAATTCTCAATTTGTAATGGAAGTATTAGCTTATGGTTCAACTAATTCATTTATTTATGATTGGGGAAATGGGTACGACTCTCCAACTTTAAAAATTTTAAATCTAGAAAAAAAGTCACTTAGTGTAGATGTACTTCCAACCACTAAAGATTTTTACGGATATTCTGTTTCAAGAGACTCTTTATTCAATAGATCAATTGCAGAATTTAACATTAAAAAAAAGTGTAACTGTACTGAAGAAATACTAAATAAACACCCTATAGAATATATTGGAGATAGCTTAATTATAGCACCATTTGGAACCATTACCATCCAAAATGGAAGCGGAACAAGTCATTTATATACTGGTGGATTTGAAGTGATTTTAAACGATTGGGACGACTTGCAAAAAGCAAATTCAATTATTTATGAAAACATACCCTTTGAATTTCATAGCCAAACCATTACCGAATTACACCCCGAGATATTTGCATGGCTAGGCTTTTTAGATATGAACATTGCTATTATTTTAGTACTTATGATTATTGTTTCATTAATTAACATGACCACTTCATTGTTAGTACTTATTTTAGAAAAAACTAATATGATTGGAATCTTTAAAGCCATAGGTGCAACGAACTGGTCAATACGAAAAATATTTTTATATAATTCACTTTATTTATTAGTTAAAGGATTGTTTTGGGGAAACCTAATTGCCTTAAGTTTATTAGCCATTCAAAAATACACCAAAGTCATACCCTTAGACTCTAAAGTTTATTATTTAGACACTGTTCCTGTCAGCTTGAATTTATATCATATTCTTGGTGTTAACATATTAACTATTCTTGTTTGCATGTTAATTTTAATCATTCCCAGTTATTTAATTAGTAAAATTAACCCAATTAAAGCAATAAAATTTAATTGAAATCCTTTTTTTTCAGTTTAAAATGACTACTTTCGTGGTCTAAAATTACAAATATACCGTCATGGCAGAAATAGAGATTAAACTTCCAAAAATGGGAGAAAGTGTTACAGAAGCTACTATTACAAACTGGTTAAAAGAAGTTGGAGAAACTATTGAAATGGACGAACCTTTAGTAGAGGTTGCTACAGATAAAGTTGACAATGAACTACCATCAGAAGCTGAAGGAACATTAATTAAAATTTTATTTGAAAAAGATGAAGTTGCCCAAGTTGGTGATGTTATCGCTATTATTTCAACTGACGGAGGTGCAACAATTGCTGAACCTACTAAAGAAACTAAACCTACTGCTGTAACAGAAACTAAAGCAACTGAAGTAGTTGCCAATTCAAATACTGAGTCTGTTTCTAAAACAGGACCTTCTGGAAAATTTTATTCTCCTTTAGTAAGAAGTATTGCAGACAAAGAAGGAATTTCAATGTCAGAATTAGAATCAATTCCTGGAAGTGGTGAAAACGGTAGAGTAACTAAAAAAGATATTTTATCATTTATTGATTCAAGAGGGAATACACCTGTTGTAGTAACTAAAGTATCAGCTCCGGCGGCTCCTAAGAAAGCCGTTTCTGCTAAGCCTGCACACAAACCTTCAGTTCCAGTAATGGACGGAGATGTAATCATTCCAATGGACAGAATGAGAAAGCTTATTGCTGACCACATGGTAATGTCTGTTCAAACTTCTCCTCACGTGACGTCATATGTTGAAGCTGATGTTACAAATATTGTAACATGGAGAAACAAAGTAAAAGACAAGTTCTTAAAAAAAGAAGGTCAAAAGATTACATTCACGCCTATTTTTATGGAAGCGATTGTAAAAGCAATTAAAGATTTCCCAGGGGTAAATGTTTCTATTGACGGAGATAATATAATTCAAAGAAAGCACATCAATTTAGGAATGGCTACAGCTTTACCATCAGGTAATTTAATTGTACCTGTAATTAAAGATGCAGACAACTTTAACTTAACTGGATTAACTAAACAAGTAAATGGTTTAGCTAATAAAGCTAGAAATAATAAATTAGCTGCTGATGATGTTTCAGGAGGTACATATACAGTAACAAATGTAGGCTCATTTGGAAACGTAATGGGAACACCTATCATTAACCAACCACAAGTTGCTATCTTAGCACTAGGAGCAGTTAGAAAAGTCGTTTCTGTAATTGAAACTGAAAATGGAGATACAATTGGTATTCGTTCTAAAATGTTCTTATCTCACTCATACGACCATAGAGTTGTTGATGGTGCTTTAGGTGGAATGTTCGTAAAACGAGTAGCAGAATACTTAGAAGCATTTGATGTAAACAGAGAATTATAACCATAATCAACTGTAAATCAATAGTTTTTCAAAAAAAGTCTCTTCTATAGTATAGAAGAGACTTTTTTTTTTAACTTTACATTAACGATATGACTAAAATTAAAACACTATTCTATATTTTCGCGTTCCTTAATCTTTCTCAGACTTCTTATAGTCAGGACTATGATATTGAAGAAGCGAATGATTTACTATTGTCTAAATCTTATCAAAAAGCAATTATAGCTTTTAAGGATTTACTAAGTACCGAAAATAGTGCTAATTTGAATTACAAATTGGGATTGTGTTATTTCAATTTAAATAAAGAAGTAGAATCTATTCCCTATTTTCAAAATGCAATAAAAGACACTTATAAAAAATATACGATAACGAATACGTCACTACTATATGCTCCAATTGATGCTTACTATTATTTAGGAAAAGCCCAACATGTTAAAGGAAACATTATACTTGCCTTTGATTTTTACAACAAATTTTACAAAAACTCAAAAAAAAGCAACTCACTTAAATGTAAATCTTATATAGGTATTTTACAGTGTGACATTGCAAATCAACAACTTAAAAATAAGTCTACAGATTTAGTTTGGAATTTAGGAGACACCATTAACACTAACTTAGAAGAATCAAGTCCCGTTTTTTCATTAGACGGTACAACCATCTATTTTACGAGTTCAAGACTAAGAAAAGACAAATCTAATGCGGTATTTAAAGATCCGAAAACAGGAACTTACTTTAAAGATATTTACATTAGTAATCAAACTGAAACGGGGTCTTGGACAGAGCCAATGATTTTAGAACTATCTCAAGCTAATAAAAATGAAAGTCCAACATCAATTTCACCAAATGGTAACCAACTAATAGTTAACTATGGCGATTTTAGTACTAACAATATTTATAAAACAGAAATAAGTAATTCAATGTTCAGTGAATTATCTCCATTCCCAGCAAAAGATATAAACACGAATAAGAATGATATTGATGCCTCATTAAGTTTTAATGAAGAATTTATATACTTTTCTTCTGATAGAAGAGGAGGATTTGGAGGATATGATATTTATCGATTAAAAAAACTTCCTGACGGAACATGGAGTAAAGCAATGAATCTAGGAGAAGAGATTAATTCTGAAAATGATGAAGTCTCACCGTATATTGGTTTAGATAATAAAACCTTATATTTCAGTTCTAACGGATCAAAAAGTATGGGAGGATTTGATATTTTTGTTTCACAAGTCAACACAATCAATGTATGGACTGAACCTAAAAACTTAGGGTATCCAATTAACTCCACAGATGATGATTTGTCTTACTCTACAACTGCTAATGGCTTAAAAGGAATCTATTCATCTGACAGAAAAGAGAGTGCAAATCAGGATATTTATTTTGTTCAAACCTCTACTTCATTCTACCAAAATGTAGCGATTTTAAAAGGTAAAATAAAAACGAAGGATAATTCTTCATTACCTAAAGGAATAACCATTATTGTTGAAGATTTAACAGATAATACAAAAATTCAATTTTTTAAACCAAGACTAAAAGATGGCGGTTATATTCTTAATCTTAAACCGTGTCACAAATACCTTATTAATTACACATTCAAAGAAAAATCATTTTATAAAATTGAACAACTTATTCCGTGTAATTCATCTTATCAAGAAATACACAAAGAAATTATTATGGATGTTGTTAAAATGATATAAACTAACACCCTCCTACTGCCGAAAATGAAACCTTTTTTAATAGACTACGTTTCATAAACTTAATGGTAAATACTATTAATAAATATGAATAATTCAAAATATCTGAAATTAGTAACTAAATCCTTAATCCTAGTTGGATTATTATTTGTTACTAATGCAACAACTTTTGCTCAAGAAGATAAATCATCTTTATCTGAAAGTAAGCAAAAAAAGATTGCTAAAAAAGGGAGAAAAGCACTTAGAAAAAAAGAATATATTTTAGCTAAATCATATTATGACCAATTAACAAATTCAAATTCTCAGAATCCAGCCTATTGGTATGAAGCAGGATTAACGTATTACAACTCTGCTATAGATGTTAATAACGCTTTATCAAAGTATACAAAAGCACTAGAATTGTCATCAGAAACGATTAATCCTGACATATATTTAGGCTTAGGAGATATCTATCATTATAATTCCAATTATGAAAGAGCAATTGAATACTATAACCAATATAGGTCTGAAATTTCAGGAGAAAAAAACATAAACGAACTTGAAGCAGTTGTAAACCGTAAGATTGAAGTTGCCAATAATGGTCTAAAAATAAAAGAGCAACCTGTAGAAAAAGATGTCATATTAACTAACCTTGGAGAAAAAATAAATTCTAAAGCAGGCGATTATTCGCCCGTTCTATCTAATGATGGTAATTTGCTATTATTCTGTTCAAGAAGACCTCCTAATAATAAAAAA
>Ga0256824_10000482_pt1 | contig 15392 bp, 28 predicted proteins | sample CV67metaG_FD_191570 | JGI IMG/M metagenome (GOLD analysis project Ga0256824, IMG submission 191570) | Hydrothermal vent microbial communities from East Pacific Rise, Pacific Ocean - CV67 | ecosystem: Environmental > Aquatic > Marine > Hydrothermal vents | place: Pacific Ocean: East Pacific Rise...
ATGGAGCTATATACCCTATTCCAGAATATATAAAGACACACAGTAGTGACTACCTATATCCTCATAAGTATGGTGGGTGGGTAAAGCAGGTATATTGTGAAGAAGAGTTAGATATATACCACTCTAAGGGGAGTGGATTTGAGAGTAACCTAAATAACTGGGTAGAGAAGATAAAAAGCTAGTCTAAGTGATTCATAGCATCTCTAGCAGCATCCAAGGATAGTGTACCAGATGTATATCTAGCCTCTACACTTCTTAACTCATCTAGCAAGAAGTCTTTGAACTTACTATCAGTCAACTGATTTCTTGCTACTTGCCTCATAGATACAAAATCAGGAAAATAGCTCATAATCTTACTCTCCAAAGGGCTTCCCTTCCATATAGATCTACCCTCTGTTACACTAAGTCTTGCTAAATCTAAAACAGGGTCTCCATTATAATCTACCTTATAATATTTGGAAAGCTCTTTTGCTCTCTTTGAGTCTTTTGTCATAATACCTGGGTTATCCTCTTCTATTGTACCTACAACATTATCTACTAAGTACATAAACCCAAGTGCAACTATCGCTATTACTATAAAACCTTTATCTATTTTCATAGTTAAACCTTTTGTATATTAAATTAAAATGAGTTAATAGAGTATTATACCCAAAAAACTATTGCTATATTATTTATTTGTAAAATTTGATTAATTAAGTTAAAAGAATGGTACGGATGAGAGGAGTCGAACCTCCACGCTCGAAAGCACTAGATCCTAAGTCTAGCGTGTATACCAATTTCACCACATCCGCACATAACAATAAAAAGTAGAACGCAATCTTATCAAAAGAATGCTTAACACTAGGTGGTACACCCGTCAGGATTCGAACCTGAGACCGCCCGCTTAGAAGGCGGGTGCTCTATCCAGCTGAGCTACGAGTGCACAAAATATAATAATCAAATGGTACGCCAGAGAGGACTCGAACCCCTAACCCTCAGATCCGAAGTCTGATGCTCTATCCAATTGAGCCACTAGCGCTTCTTCTAGCAGGTTATGCTTACCGATCTATGGGGTAGGCGACGGGGCTCGAACCCGCGACATCCTGTGCCACAAACAGGTGCTCTACCAACTGAACTACGCCTACCATCTATTTCTTTGCTTATTATATCTAATTTAAATACCTTAATGGTCGGAGTGAAAGGACTCGAACCTTCGACCCCCTGGTCCCAAACCAGGTGCGCTACCAGACTGCGCTACACTCCGTTGTTTTTAAGGAGTGCAATTATAGACAAATTTTAATTAAATGTCAAGTATATTTGCAAATTTCCTTAAAAAAATTATTTATTCTCTATTTTATGACTTTATTTCCATAAACTTACCACAACCTTTTTGAGGTGTTCCACCGAAGCTTCTCACCTCTACTGCCCTACCCTCTCTAGCTATCTTTGTACGATTACACTCATCTTTCTTCATGCACTCTTCGTTACTACATCCTACATTTTCAGGTACTGACATTATATCATCTCCACTTTCTTCTCTCCAGCTACTAGCTCGCCTATCACATACCCATCAGTACGACTAAGCACCTCGTCTACATTGGCAGGCTCAACTACCCATACCATCCCTACTCCCATGTTAAATGCTCTGTACATCTCACTTCTATCTACATACTTAGACATGAGTTCAAATATAGGCAGTACTCGTATGTCAGCCTCTCTCACTATAGCTTTGACACCCTCTGGTAGTACTCGTGGTAGATTCTCTACGATACCACCACCCGTGATATGAGCAAGTGCTACTATATTGTCCATATTCTCTTTGAACTCTTTGACATAGATACGCGTTGGGGTGAGCAGTGTATCTTTGAGTGGTTTACCATCAAACTCATCATCTAGACTCATCTCTAGCTTCTCTAGCAGTAGTTTCCTTACCAGAGAGTAGCCATTGGAGTGTATACCTGAGCTTGGCATAGCCACTAGTATCTGCCCAGGCTTGACTAGAGATACCCTGTCCATCTCAGCTCTCTCTGCGATACCTACCGCAAATCCTGCTAGGTCAAAATCATCATCACTATACATCCCAGGCATCTCAGCAGTCTCGCCACCTACAAGTGCACATTCACTTCTACGACACCCCTCAGCTATACCTGCGACTACTGCTTGAGCATTTTGTGGCAGTAGCTTACCTGTAGCATAATAGTCCAAGAAGAACATCGGTGTACCGAAATTACATATCAAGTCATTGACACACATAGCAACTAAATCTATACCTACAGTATCTAGATTACCACTCTCTATTGCCACTCTGAGTTTAGTTCCTACTCCATCTGTTGCTGATAGTATTACAGGCTCTTTATAGCCAGTAGGCAAGGCATATGCTCCTGCAAATGAACCTATACCACCAATTACATTTTTATCAAATGTGGATTTGACATCACTTTTGATAGCCTCGACAAACTCATTACCCGCATCTATATCAACACCTGAATCTTTATATGAAATATTTGACATTAATTTTTATCCTTTTCTTTATCACACGATGGAAGTACTTGCTTAAGTATCATAAGGGATGGGCAGAAACCTGTTGTAGCCCCTATTAATAGCATAACCATCACAGTAAACTGTAATAAAAATGCTACCTGAATCATTCCAGAACCAGCACTACCCATAACCAACCCCAAGACAATAGCTATAATCATCCTCTGCATTCTCTCTGCACACATCATATCAATCTCTCCGTTAAGTAATTATAGATAATCTCTAACAATATACGAATTATATCCAATCAGGCTTTGAGTTCTAACCATTTAAAATACTCCATTCATAAAATGGTATCGCTTCAAATTCTATATCACTTAAAGTATAGCTATATTGATTTGATACTGACACTATAGTTACTCTTTTAATACCTGCTTTCTTGTAGCTCCCTACCCTAGCGTATGATTTTTTCCAAAACTGCTCTTCATTCTCAAATGCAGATGGTATTATAAGCTCATTTCCATGTATAATATATCCTTGCATACCTATTGCTCTGAACTCTACACCATGTTTTATAAGTGCTAGTGCTATGAGTGAATCAAATGTCACAGAGAAGCTCTGAGACTTACTCAGATACTTGGATATGGCAAAATCATATATAAACATCTTTTTAGCACCTTTACCGTCTATATCATCTACAAACTGTATCACCTTCTCATCGACAAAGCTCTTGATAGTTCGGTAAACTCTATCTTTTGATATACGAAAATACTCTTTTGCATATATGTATACCTGATTGGTAGTGATTCTTCTACCTTGGTGTCTAGCAAGTATGAGCATCAACCTACTCTCATCCTCATCGAAGCTACTATAGAAAAACCTTCGCATCTCACTATATGCTAGATTGACATTGGAGTGAGCTGATAGTGGTAGTGTACCCATCCTTAGAAAGTGATTGAAACTAACAGTAGCAGAGGAAGTGTTATCAAAAGAGAGAAACTCCTCATAATCTAGTGGATACAGCTCTAGCTTTTTAGAAATATCAAAGTAGTTAGATTTTCGACCTATAACAATGAGCTGTTCACATATTGGCTTGGACTCTAGAAAACCACAGTAGTAGTGGTCTAGCACAACTAGCCCGATATCCTCATCATCTATAAATTGATTCAACATCTCTATATCAATATCCTCTAATGCAAATATTGGGTCTTGACAATCTATATATATAAATTTATCTTCATCCATATTAGACAAATACTCTATAGCTAATGTACTTTTGCCTGTACCTCTAGCACCATAGAGTATATATGTTTCATCTAGGGGTAGAGTCACTTTTCTCTCTTTGAAATGTTCGTTTACTATTGTCAACTGGTAAAAATACTCAAGTATCTGCATTATCTTTCCTCCTTCAAAGGAAACTATTTTCAAAAGTATAGCAAAAATGAACCAAAAATCATCTCACTCAGAGTAACACTTGGATATAATTGCAGTTCCAAAATTTATGTCAGTGAAATCTGACGAGTTCTTTAAAAGGGTAAAAATGGAAAAAATTAGATTAAAGCTAAAAGCTTATGATCATCGTGTTTTAGACCGCTCAGTTGCATCTATCGTAGATGCAGTTAGACGCACAGGTGCAGAAATCATTGGACCAGTTCCAATGCCAAGCAAAATCAAGAGATATACAGTATTGCGTTCTCCTCATGTTAACAAAGATAGCCGTGAGCAATTTGAGATCAGAATACATTCTAGAATGATTGATATCGTTTCAGCTACATCAGATACTATAGATTCACTTATGAAGTTGGATTTAGCACCTGAAGTTGAAGTTGAAATCAGATCAATGGACAAGTAGGAGTAGAGAATGGAATTTATAGTAGAAAAAATTGGTATGAGCAGAACTGTTGAAGTACCAAGTGTTCCTGTCACGCTCTTAAAAGTCGTTGAGGCTAAAGTATGTGAAGTCAGAGAAGACGGAAAAGCATTGGTATCTTACCACAGTAGTAAAAAGATAAACAAATCTATCGAAGGTCAGCAAGCTAAATTCGATATATCTAAAGAGTTTAATAAATTTATGACTATTGAGGTAGCTGAAGGTACTGAAGCTGGCGATTTAAGCACAGCTCCATTAAGTGAAGCAACACTTGTAAAGACATCTTTCAATAGTAAAGGTAGAGGTTTTAGTGGTGCTGTTAAGCGACATGGCTTTAGTGGTGGACCTGCATCACATGGTCACAGATTTGGTAGAAGAGTTGGTTCAATCGGTAACGCCGAGTGGCCAGGTCGTGTACAGAAAGGTAAAAAAATGCCTGGACAGTACGGAAATACAAAGTTCACAGCGAAAAATGACATAGTTTCATTTGATGCTGAAAATGGTATCCTAGTGGTAAAGGGTTCAGTCCCTGGTCATAGAGGTGCTAGAGGTATGGTAAGGATTGTCAAATGAGTAATGCAACAGTAATCAAAATATCTGATCTCCCACAGGAGTTTTCAGAAGTTCATCCACATAACCTATGGTTATATTGTAAAGCTTATGAAGCTGGCAATAGAGCTAACACGGCTCAGACTAAAAATAGATCTGCAGTAAGTGGTGGTGGTAAAAAGCCATGGGCACAAAAGGGTGGTGGACGAGCAAGAGCTGGTTCACTAAGATCTCCTATATTCGTAGGTGGTGGTGTGGCATTTGGTCCTACAACTAACAAGAACTATACACAGAAAGTAAACAAAAAGCAGAAAAGATTGGCTCTTATGCATGCTATTGCAGAGAAAGCAGCTAATGACAAGCTATTTGTAGTTGACAGTATAGTTATAGAGTCAGGTAAGACAAAAGACGCAAAAGCATTTGTAAGTAGTTTTGAGCAGAGAGATGTACTAGTGGTCAAAGAGATGATTGATGACAAGACATTTATCGCGTTTAGAAACCTACAAGAGAGCTATTTGGTTGAAGAGAGTGAGCTAAATGCATACCTTGCAGCAGCATACCACTCAATTGTAATCGAAAAGTCTGTCTTTGATAAATTGATAAAAGTGAGTTAAGATGGCAGATATTACAGATATAAAAGCAATTATGTACACAGAGAAGAGTATAGAGCTTCAAGAAGAGGGTGTCATCGTAGTTCAAACTACACCAAGAATGACAAAGAATGGACTCAAAGAGGTTTTCAGAGAGTATTTTGATATCAAGCCATTGAGAGTCAACTCTATGAGAGTTCCTGGTAAAGTCAAGAGATTTAAAGGTATCGAAGGTAAAAGACCTAACACTAAAAAGTTTTATGTCAAGCTACCAGAAGATGCAAAAATCGAAAGCTTAGCGGTATAAGGGAGAATAGATGGCAATTAAATCATATAAACCAACCAGTCCAGGTAGAAGATATATAACAAACCTAGATAGTGGAGATATCACTGCAAAAGCAAGTGTAAGATCACTACTAAAGAAACTTCCTGCTCACGCTGGTAGAAATAGTAACGGTAGAATCACTTCTCGTCACAGAGAAGCAGGTGCTAAAAAGCTATATAGAATTATAGATTTCAAGAGAAATAAATTTGGTATAGTAGGTACTGTAGCTACTGTAGAGTACGACCCATATAGAAACTGTAGAATCTGTCTAGTTAAATATACAGATGGTGACAGAAGATATATACTCAAGCCAAAAGACTTGAATGTAGGTGATAAGATAATGGCAGCAGAAGCTGGACTTGATATCAAGCCTGCAAATGCTATGAAACTAAAGAGTATCCCAGTGGGTACACTAGTTCACAATATCGAATTGAATCCTGGTCAGGGTGGTAAGCTAGCAAGATCTGCTGGTGGATATGCACAGATCATGGGTAGAGATGGCAAATATGTTTCTCTAAGACTTCCATCTGGTGAGATGAGATATGTTCTTGGTGAGTGTATGGCAACTATCGGTACAGTAGGCAATGAAGACTTCTCAAACATCGTTGGTGGTAAAGCTGGACGAAGTAGACATAGAGGTATCAGACCACAGACTAGAGGTAGTGCTATGAACCCTATCGATCACCCACACGGTGGTGGTGAAGGTAAGACAAACTCTGGACGACATCCTGTATCTCCATGGGGTATGCCGACTAAAGGATTTAAAACTCGTAAGAAAAAAGCGAGTGATAAACTAATCATCTCAAGAAAAAAGAAGTAAGGGTAAAGCATGGCTAGATCATTAAAAAAAGGTCCATTTATTGATGCACACCTTATGAAAAAAGTGCTCAAGGCAAAAGAAGAGGGTTTAAACAAGCCTATCAAGACATGGTCAAGAAGATCAGTAATCTTTCCAGAAATGATAGGATTAACTCTTAATGTCCATAACGGTAGAAAGTTTGTACCTGTATTTGTAACAGAAAATCATGTTGGATATAAGCTTGGTGAATTTTCACCAACTAGAACATTCAAAGGCCATAAAGGCTCTGTACAGAAGAAGGTAGGATAATGAGTATTGCTAAATTAAAATTTGTAAGAGTTTCTCCTACAAAAGCTAGATTGATTGCAAGAGAAGTTCAAGGTATGAATGCTGAATTAGCATTGGCAGCACTAGAGTTTATGCCAAACAAAGCAGCTGGTATCATCTCAAAAGTTATCGCTTCTGCTATCGCCAATGGTGATTTCGAACCAGAAGAGGTAGTTATCACTTCTTGTCGTGTAGACAAGGCAGCAGTGATGAAGAGATGGAGACCTAGAGCTAGAGGTACAGCTACGCGTATCATCAAGCCTACAGCACACATCATGGTAGAAGTGGCTGAAGCTGTAGAAAATAATGCTAAAACAGAGGAGGCGTAAAGATGGGTCAGAAAGTAAATCCTATAAGCCTTAGACTTGGTATCAATAGAAACTGGGAATCAAGATGGTTTCCAGCAAAAGATAGAGCTCCAGAGTTTATCGCAGAAGATTATAAGATTAGAACATTCTTGAAAAAAGAGCTTTTCTATGCTGGTGTTAGTAGTATCATCATCGAAAGAACTATCAAGAAAGTTAGAGTAACTATAGTAACAGCTAGACCTGGTATCATTATTGGTAAAAAAGGCGCTGATATAGAGAAGCTCAAAGCTAATCTAATCAAAATGGTTGGTAAAGATATCGCTATCAATATCAAAGAAGAGAAGCGTCCACAAGCTTCAGCTCAACTAGCAGCTGAAAATGTAGCTACTCAACTAGAGAGAAGAATTGCATTTAGAAGAGCTATGAAAAAAGTTATTCAAGGTGCTCTAAAGTCTGGTGCTAAAGGTATTAAAATATCTGTAGCTGGTAGACTTGGTGGTGCTGAGATGGCTAGAACTGAGTGGTATCTAGAAGGAAGAGTTCCTCTACACACACTTAGAGCTAAGATTGATTATGGTTTTGCTGAAGCACAGACTACTTATGGAATCATAGGTATCAAAGTCTGGATTTTCAAAGGTGAAGTACTCCAAAAGGGTATCCAAGCTGAGCCAAAAGAGAGCAAAGGTGGAAGAAGACCTGCTAGAAAGAGAGGTGAATAATCATGCTAATGCCAAAGAGAACCAAGTGGAGAAAGATGCAAAAAGGTCGTAGCCGTGGAAAATCATTCCGTGGTAACAAGATCGAATTTGGAGATATCGCACTAAAAGCTACAGAGGGTGGTAGAATCGATTCTAGACAAATAGAGTCTGCTCGTATCACAATGACTCGTAAGATCAACAGAACTGGTAAGACATGGATTCGTGTATTCCCAGACAAGCCTTTGACAGCTAAGCCATTAGAGACAAGAATGGGTAAAGGTAAAGGTGCAGTTGAGAAGTGGGTTATGAATATTAAGCCAGGTAGAATTATATTTGAGATGGCTGGTGTAGATGAAGCTCTAGCAAGAGAAGCATTGACTCTAGCTCGTCACAAACTACCATTCAAAACTAAAATTATCACACTAAAGGATAGCAATGAAATATACTGATATTAGTGATAAGAGTGTAACTGAACTATCAGAGATGCTTAAAGAGAAAAAACTTGAGCTTTTCACATTAAAAGCAAAGCTAAAGACAATGCAACTTACAAATACTAGTGAGTTAAGAGTGGCGAAGAGAGATCTCGCACGAATTCAGACAGCAATAACTGCTGCCAGATCTAAGTAAAGGGTAAAGAATGCCAAAAAGAGTAATATCAGGAACAGTGATCAAAAGAGCTGGTGACAAAACAGCTACTGTTTTGGTTGAAAGAAAAGTACTTCACCCAAGATATCACAAAACTGTAAAAAGATTTAAAAAATATCTTATCCATGATGAGAAGAATGATATCAATGTAGGTGATACAGTATCTGCTATCGAATGTAGACCACTATCCAAGAGCAAATCATTCCGTCTTCTTGAGATTATCAAGAGAGGAGAAGCGTAATGGTTCAAGGTTTCACTAGACTAACAGTCGCTGATAACAGTGGTGCAAAAGAGATTATGTGTATTAAAGTTTTGGGCGGATCAAAAAGAAGATATGCATCAGTAGGCGATGTTATCGTAGCTTCAGTCAAAAAAGCACTTCCAGACGGAAAAGTCAAGAAGGGTAAAGTGGTTAAAGCTGTAGTAGTTCGTACTAAAAAAGAGATTCAGAGAGAAAATGGTTCACTTATTAGATTTGATGATAATGCAGCAGTAATACTCGATGATAAAAGAGAGCCAATAGGTACTCGTATCTTCGGCCCTGTAAGTAGAGAGATTCGCTATGCAGGTTTCATGAAGATTGTATCTCTTGCACCGGAGGTATGGTAATGTCAAAAAAGTTTAATGTTAAAAAAGGTGATCAAGTATTGGTCATCGCTGGTGATGATAAAGGCAAAACAGCAGAGGTACTAAAAGTACTTACTAAAAAAGATGCCGTTATCGTAGCGGGATGCAAAATAGCAAAAAAAGCTATTAAGCCAAATGAAGAGAATAAAGAGGGTGGTTTCGCAAATGTTGAAATGCCTATCCATATCTCAAATGTTAAAAAAGTAGAGGGTTAATAGCATGAGCAGAATGAAGCAGAAATATAATGACATCGTTCCCGCTCTTCGTGAAGAGTTAGAGATAGCAAATGTTATGACTACACCAAAGCTTGAGAAGATAGTAATATCTGTTGGAGCTGGTGAAGAGGGTAGAGACAATAAACTCATCCAAAATATGGCTGACACAATCTCTCTAATAGCTGGTCAAAAAGCTGTTATCGTAATGGCAAAAAAATCAGTTGCTGGTTTCAAAGCTAGAGAGGGAAGCCCAAGTGGTATCAAAGTGACTCTTAGAGGTGCAAATATGTATAACTTCTTTGATAAACTAGTCTCAATAGCACTACCAAGAGTTAAAGACTTTAGAGGAACACCAAGAAAAGGTTTTGACGGACGAGGTAACTATAACTTCGGTCTTGATGAGCAGTTGATATTCCCAGAAGTTGTTTTTGATAATATACTCAAAACTCATGGTATGAACATAACTATAGTTACTAGCACCGATAGTGACAAAGAGGCATTTGGACTTCTAGAGAAGTTGGGTATGCCATTTGCTAAAGGGAGAAAATAATGGCTAAAAAGTCAATGATCAACAAGCAGCAGCGTAAGCCAAAGTTTGCAGTAAGAGCATACACTAGATGTAACATTTGTGGAAGACCCCACTCTGTATATAAAGATTTCGGTCTATGCAGAATTTGTTTAAGAAAGATGGCCTCAGAAGGTCAAATCCCAGGCATGCGAAAAGCAAGCTGGTAATAAAGGAGTAAAAGATGATGACAGACATAATTGCAGACTCTCTTACCCGAATAAGAAATGCTGCAACAAGAAGACTAGATACAACTACTCTTCTACACTCAAAAACTATTGAGGCAATTGTTTCTATTCTTGTAAAGAAAGAGTACCTTGAGAGTTTCACAGTAATAGAGAATGGACCAAAGAAGACTATAAAAGTCATACTTAAGTATGATGATAAAGGCTTCACAGTGATCAATGAGATGAAAAAGATATCTAAGCCAGGTAGAAGAGTCTACATGAGCAAAGATGAAATCAGATCATTCAAAAACGGATATGGTACACTAATCGTATCTACTAGTAAGGGCGTACTTCCAAATGATGAAGCTTACAAGCTCAGTACTGGTGGCGAAGTACTTTGTAGTATTTGGTAAGGGAGAGAGTATGTCAAGAGTAGGAAAAAATCCCGTAGCAATCGCAAATGGATTGGAAGTATCAGTTGATGGTGCAGTAATCGTAGTCAAAAAGGGTAACCTTGAAAAGCGATTAGATACACACAACAGAGTAGGTATTGAAGTAAAAGACAACCAAGTTGTATTGAGCCGTGCTGGTGAAGACAAGCAGTCGAGTGCATATTGGGGAACTTATAGAGCACTACTAGCAAATATCATGGAAGGTCTAGACAAAGGTTTCAAAAAATCTTTGGAGATCAACGGTGTTGGTTATAGAGCAGCAGTTAATGGTAAAGTACTTGAGCTTCAGTTAGGTTTCTCTCACCCTGTAAACTTTGATATCCCAGAGGGTATCACTATTACAGTAGAGAAAAATACTATCCATATTAGTGGCACAGACAAACAAGTAGTTGGTCAAGTTGCAGCTGAGATAAGAGCCTTTAGACCACCAGAGCCATATAAGGGCAAAGGTGTTAAGTATTCTGATGAAGTTATTGTCAGAAAAGCCGGTAAGACAGCTAACTAGGAGTTGAGAAGATGTTAAAAAGTATTCAAAAAAGAAAAAATAAAGTCGCTGCTCAACGAAAGAAAAGAGTTAGAGCAAAGATACATGGCACAGCTGAGCTTCCAAGATTAACAGTCTTTAGATCAAATAAGCATTTTTATGCTCAAGCTATTAATGATGATGCAGGTGTTACACTTGCTCACACTGATGGTAATAAGCAAGGTCTAAAAGCTACTAAAGAAGATGTCAAGAGCATAGCTAATGACATGGCAGATAAACTCAAAGCAGCAAATATAGATAGAGTCGTATTCGATAGAAACGGTTACCTATATCATGGTGTTGTAGCATCATTTGCAGATGCACTTAGAGAATCTGGCATCAAGTTTTAAGGGAAGCTAAATGGAAAATATAAATAGAGAAGATTTTGAAGAGGCGATTGTAAATATCGGTCGTGTTACTAAAGTTGTCAAGGGTGGTAGAAGATTTAGATTTACAGCCCTTGTAGTTGTTGGTGACAAAAATGGTACAATCGGTTATGGTTTTGGTAAAGCAAAAGAGGTTCCTGATGCTATCAAAAAAGCAGTAGATGATGCATTTAAGCAGCTTGTAAAAGTCAACATCAAAGGCACTACAATAGCACATGATATTGAGCATAAGTTCAATGCAAGTCGTATCATACTCAAGCCAGCTAGTGAGGGTACAGGTACCATCGCAGGTGGAGCAGCAAGACCAGTGATCGAATTGGCAGGTATCAAAGATATCATTGCTAAATCAATTGGATCTAACAATCCAAATAACCTAGTAAGATGTACTGTAGAAGCTCTTACTAGAATCAAAGGTTAAGGAGCAGATATGGGTTTGCATAATTTACAACCAGCACCAGGCTCAACTAGAAATAGAAAAAGAGTAGGTCGAGGACAAGGTTCAGGTACAGGTAAAACTGCAGGACGCGGAAACAAAGGTCAGAAGTCTAGATCAGGATACAGCCAAAAGAGAGGTTTTGAGGGTGGACAGATGCCACTTATCAAGAGACTACCTAAGGTTGGATTTACATCAAGAGTGATTAAGCCTTATGTAATCAATGTAGAGAGAATCAAAGCAGTAGCTGCACTAGAGGAGATTACTCTAGAGAGTATCGCTTCAGTACACAAGATAAGCAAGTCTGTAAAAAGAGTTAAGCTAATCGGAGCTAGTGCAAAAGATCTCGCATCTAAAATCAAAGATGATGCAGTTACTACAAGCGGTAACTAATCATGGGTAATGCGCTAACTCAAAAAATCCTAATTACATTAGGGTTTCTTTTTGCTTATAGAGTTTTAGCCTATATCCCAGTTCCAGGCGTTGACCTGGATGTGATCAAGAGCTTTTTTGATCAAAACTCAAACAATGGTCTCGGTATGGCTAACCTATTTAGTGGTGGTGCTGTTGAGAGATTCAGTGTTATCTCACTAGGTATTATGCCATATATCACAGCATCTATCGTTATGGAGCTTCTAGCCGCAACTTTCCCAGCATTGGGTCAGATGAAAAAAGAGCGAGATGGTATGCAGAAGTATATGCAGATTATTCGTTATTTCACCATATTTATCACAGTAATACAAGCAATAGGTGTATCGATAGGACTACAGTCAATGACTGGTGGTAATGGACAGGGTGCTATAATGATAGACACTACTACATTTACTATTCTAGCTACATTCTCTATGCTTACAGGTACTATGTTACTTATGTGGATAGGTGAGCAGATCACTCAAAAGGGTATCGGTAATGGTATATCACTCATAATCTTTGGTGGTATCGTATCGGGTCTTCCATCGGGTATCGGCAATACTATAGCGTCTGTGAATGCAGGAACTATGAGTTTCTTATCTGTTATAGCTATTTTGGCTATTATGATAGTGACTATTCTAGCTATTGTTTATGTAGAGTTAGGTGAGAGAAGAGTTCCTATTAGCTACTCTAGAAAAACTATAATGCAAAATCAGAATAAAAAAGTGATGAACTATATACCAGTGAGAGTGAACATATCGGGAGTTATTCCTCCTATCTTCGCATCTGCTGTATTGATGTTCCCACTGACTATGTTACAATCTAGTACCAACTCTACCATGACAGCTATCGCTGATGTGTTAGCACCAGGTGGTATTGTATTTAATGTAGTTACATTTTTGATGATTATCTTCTTTGCATTTTTCTACGCATCTATCCAGTTCAATGCGAAAGATATATCAGATAACCTCAAACGACAAGGTGGCTTTATCCCAGGTGTTAGACCAGGAGAGCATACCAAAGAGTTTTTGAATGAAGTTGCGAGTAGATTGACAGTTACAGGTGCCATATACCTAGCTATCATATCTACATTCCCATTTGCACTTATCAATGGGCTTGGAGCATCATTCTACTTTGGTGGTACATCTGTATTGATTATCGTACAAGTAGCACTAGATACTATGCGTAAGATAGAAGCACAAAGAACTATGAACCAGTACGAAGTACTAGGAAATGTAGGTCTTTAATGGCTATTGCACTACGCAAGCCGCATGAGATCGAGAAGCTCGCAAGAGCTGGCTCGATCGTCGGTAAAACACTTCAATATTTACAATCAACAGTCAAACCAGGTATGACACTTTTAGAGATAGACTCTATGGGTGAAGAGTATGTTAGAAACCTAGGGGCAGAACCATCATTCAAAGGTCTCTATGGCTTTACAGGCTCTGTATGTACATCTCTCAATGAGGTATGTATTCATGGAGTACCTGATGATACTATAGTTGCAGAGGGTGATATTCTTGGTCTAGACATAGGTACTAAGCTAAATGGATATTATGGAGATGCAGCTATTACCATGGCTATAGGTGAAGTATCTGCAGAAGATGAAGCACTCATCGCCTGCTCCAAAGATGCACTATATCATGCTATTGATAGTATCAAGCCTGGAATGAGATTTAAAGAACTTACAAAGATTCTTGAAGACTTTATCATAGATAGAGGTTTTATACCTCTTAGAGACTATTGTGGTCATGGTATAGGGACGACTCCTCATAGTGAGCCAAATATCCCCAACTATCTAGAGGGCAAACCAAAGCAAGGACCAAAGATAAAGAACGGTATGGTATTTTGTTTGGAGCCAATGATATGTCAAAAAAGTGGTACAGCCGTACTACTAGAGGATAAATGGTCTGTGCTCAGTGATGATGGTCTACGGACTAGTCACTATGAGCATCAAGTAGCAGTGGTAGATGGAAAAGCTATCATATTAACTAACCCAGAGTAAAAGGTAAAAAATGGCAAAAGATGATGTAATAGAGATAGACGGAAAAGTAATAGAGGCATTGCCTAATGCGACATTCAGAGTAGAGCTTGAGAATAAGCATGTAGTACTATGTCACATAGCAGGTAAAATGAGAATGCACTACATAAAGATACTTCCAGGAGACAAGGTAAAAGTGGAATTAACTCCATATAGCCTAGATAAAGGTCGTATAACTTTTAGATATAAATAGCATATATGATATAGAGGGATAATCTTCTATATCATATCATTCCACCCCTTCACCTATCATTTTCTACAAACTACCACCATATAAACTTATCATTCCATACAAGAAGCATAATATCATTCACTTTTAGATAAAATTACCACAATTAATCATCCCTTATATAAGGCAGGTATACATGGAACTATTTGGAACAGATGGCGTTAGAGGTAAAGCAGGTGCAAAGATAAGTGCTATGGCATCTATGAGATTGGCTATGGCTACAGGGATTTACTTTCGTCCCTTTGCCAAAACCAACAAAATACTAGTAGGCAAAGACACTAGACGAAGTGGCTATATGATAGAAAATGCCATAGTCTCAGGGCTCACAGCAGTAGGGTACAATGTAGTACAGATTGGTCCCATGCCTACACCTGCTGTAGCTTTTTTGACAGAAAACATGAGATGTGATGCGGGTATTATGATATCTGCTAGTCATAATGCATACTATGACAACGGCATTAAGTTTTTTGACCAAGACGGCAATAAACTTAACCGTGAGATAGAGGAGAAGATAGAAGCAATCTATGCTGATTTGGAGATGATAGATAGAGCCCAGCAGACTGGTAAAAAGATAGGAAAATCCAAAAGAATAGATGATGTTATAGGACGATATATAGTCCATATCAAAAACTCATTTCCACAACATGATACACTAACAGGTACAAGAGTAGTGATAGACTGTGCCAACGGAGCAGGGTACAAGATAGCCCCAACCGTACTAGAAGAGCTAGGTGCAGATGTGATAGTATTAGGCAATAACCCAAATGGATTTAAC
>Ga0256824_10000483_pt1 | contig 15380 bp, 9 predicted proteins | sample CV67metaG_FD_191570 | JGI IMG/M metagenome (GOLD analysis project Ga0256824, IMG submission 191570) | Hydrothermal vent microbial communities from East Pacific Rise, Pacific Ocean - CV67 | ecosystem: Environmental > Aquatic > Marine > Hydrothermal vents | place: Pacific Ocean: East Pacific Rise...
GAGCATTAGATATAGATGGAGATAGAGTGACAAGTAATCTAGTCATTACTGTTACTGATGACATCCCGACTATTGGTACACCATTTAACTTAGGGGAAGTGGATGAAGCAGGTCTTCCGTTTGGGAGTACAACAGATATTAGTAAAACGTTAACAGGTGGAACTCTTGATGTGCATACAGAAGCCGATAGTTTTGATACAATTTTTGACTCAGATACAATAACTGCATTAGAAGCCTTAAACCTCGATGCTGGAAATCCTCCTGATTTTTTACTCTATACAATTTCAAATGCTGGGCACACACTGACAGCTACGGGGGCAGGTAAAGATATATTTGTAGTAAATATCACTGATGCAACAACAATAAATGCTGCTTATGACTTTACTCTCATCAATGCATTTAACCATAATGGTGCTACAGATAAAACTCTACCATTTAACTTTACAACAAAAGACTTTGATGGAGACAGTACAACTGCTCACTTTGATGTTAAAGTCATAGATGACACAGGTGTCGCCACAAAAGATATAGTTGTCAAAGAAGATGGAACAGTTGATTTTGGACTTACAGCCGATACTATCTCCTCTACAAGTGATTTTATTACTGCACATGGACTCATAACTTTTGATAGCGCGACTAACCTCTACACCTATACTCCCGATCTAGACTATAGTGGAAATGATACTTTTGATATTACTTACACAACAACAACCACCACCACTACGACTATACATGCAGCTGTAAAACCTGTTTCAGACACACCACTTACAAGTAGAGATGCTTTAAACATATCTACGAATGAAGACACCCTTATAGCCTTAGGTTTTAATGCACCTATTGTCAAAGATGATTATGATCAGAATGATGTTGTTCCTAATTCTCATGATGTTGATGGAGATAATCCGGAGAGACTAGGGGCTATTATCCTTAGTGGTATTCCAAGTGGTACAGAAGTTCATTTTGGTACGACTATTATCACTGCAACGGGTCTTCCTATAACAATTCAGATAAGTGACTTAGATGAAAATAGTGATGGAACAAATGACCATGTGAGTGGTTTAACTACAGCCTACACGATGACAAAAGCTGAGTTTGAACAGATGCACATACTCCCACCACCAAATAGTGGCGATAATATTAGAGCAAGAATGACAGTACTCTCTTATGAGGTTGATGATGCAGGGGTTAAACTTGTTGGAGTTGCAGGAAAAACATCTTACAAAACAGTTAAAGTGGATGTTCAAGCTGTAACAGACACAGACTTTGCAATAGCCTCTAGCACAAGAAATGGTGATGAAGATAACTGGATACGCATTGATGATGGAATAAGTATAACAAAAACTTCAGATGTTGATGGTTCGGAATCTTATAGTTTAGTTTTTAGTGGAGATAAATTTGTAACAGGAACTCAGTACAAGGTAGGCACTGGTAGTGCTCAAGATGCTAGTTCTGGTTTTACAGTAGACATTCCAAACATAGATGATTTTATAGCTGGTAACTACCCTATATATGTTATGACTCCAACGAATGACTCAAGTGATATAAAGCAAGTCAAAGTGACTCTTAATGTTACAGATAGTGATAGTGACTCAAGTGGTACAATAACAACAGAGCATAAAGCAACATATATAGATATAGAAGTTACACCTATAGCAAATGATATAACAGTCTCTTCATCAGGAAGTGTAGGTGATGAAGATACAAGAATAGCACTGAATTTACTCTTTACAAATTCAGATACAAACTCAGAAAGAGTCACTTCTGTAACTATTTCTGATATTCCTACAGGTGCAAAGATTTTTGATGAAAATGGTAATGAAGTCATACAGGCAACTCCAGGAAGTGTAACAATTTCTATAGCTTCAGGAATCACTACCGATATAGAAAACTACACTATGCAGCCACCAGCACATAGTTCTAAGGACATTACACTCAAAGTTTCCATAGAGATAGCGGATAGAGGAGAGGATGCAGTAGAGATTACAGATACCGCGACCATAGCAGCAGTAGATGTACAAGTAGAAGTAAAAGCAGTTACAGAAACAGATAAAATAGACAGTGCTAACCCATCTGGTACCGATGTTACACAAAACTCCGACCATATATACACAACATACGGCTCTGAAGATGTTTACTTTAATCTTAATAGTGCAGATGCTGGCTTTAACCTTTTTGCTACCAATGAAGATGACAAATCTCAAAACCCATATGGTTCCGAAGAGACATTTCTGATTTTTACAAATATACGAGCAGTGGATTCAGCACAGCAAGAGACTCCTATGGATAATACAACCATAAAGTATAACGATGGGACTCAAGATGTTATTCAAACATTGTCAAATACACAAGAAGTGAAAGTCCCAATTGAGTATCTAAGCAGTGTTGAACTTTTAGCTGCAAAAGATTATGCAGGGACAATAAAAGTAGATACCTTTGTGCAGAGTCAAGATTTTGATGAAGATACAAATAGTGCCGCCACAATAGAGAACTCAGACATCTCAACATTAACTATAAATATCAACCCAGTTATCGATGGCAATCCAAATGTAAATATATCTCAAAGCATAGGAACAGAGGATGATGGTCGTATCTCTGATGGTAAGATAACTACTGCGAGTGTCGCTAACGGTATTGATATTAATGCGAGTATAAGCTCTTTAGACCCTGATGGTAGTGAGAAGTTTAGAGTTTTTATAGATGCAATACCTGAAGATGCTGCACTCTTTTACAAAAATAATATAATCTATGCCAATAGTGGTAATAACTTCTCTTCAGATGGTATTACAGTTGTAGATAATGGGGATGGTACCTTCAAGGTTCAATTAGAAGATTACTCCACGACAATTGCACCAAAAATCATACCACCGCATAACTTTGATGGTGAGATAACTCTTAAAGTCTCATCACAAACAACAGACACAGCAACTATGTCTGATGGTTCAACTGCTGAAGTTGTGGGACCAATATCTATAGTAAAAGATCTTCATATAAAAGTTGATGCAGTCGCTGACCAAGTGATTCATACACAGCTTAAACACTTTAATGTTCAAGAAGATAGCACAATTATAACTGGCGATAAGTTTCAAGTTGTCCCTGATGTAAGTGGAGCTTACAACCTAGTGGTACAAGAAGATAGCTCAAGTTCAGGTATAGGAGCAGCAATAGCTATAAATGAACTTTTTGTAGCTGCCAATAGCATTAACTCTTATGATAACTTAAAATCTAATACCATTGATACTTCTCCAGTAAATGACACCTCAGTTGCAAGTGAAAATGTAACAATTACCATTAAAAATTTAGGTGCTGAGTTTGACATAAGTGGTGCTACACTTGTTGGTGGAACTGGGAGCTCACGAATCTGGTCTACGACACTTGGAGATTTTAAAGCTGGAAATATTTTAGTAACAACACCAAAAGACTTTAGTGGTGAAGTTGACTTTGATATGAAGTTTATTGCAACTGAAAGTACAGGAAATACAAAAGAGGGAGCATTAGAACATATAAAAGTTTTAGTTACCCCAGTTGCAGAAGATATGAGCGGTATCCCTTTTGAAGCACTAGATATGAAAGAGGATGTTTTAGAGAGTGTCACAATTGGTTTTAGTGGCACTTTACCAGATAAAAATGGAAATGCTGAAAAAATACATGAGCTTTGGATTAAGGTAGATGATGTATCAGGAAAAGATTTTAAACTCTTTTATGATGATGGCAATAGCAAATATAATGAGATAGATACAGTATTAGGGTTACCGGACATAAGTAAAGAGAGTATTGCCGGAGTTGATTATTATCATATGCAAAACAATACTTTCCAAGATCTTTATCTACAATATGACTCAGATAGAGGGAGTAGTTTAGATACTCAAATAGATGTGAAAGCAACTTTTATTGATTATATTACACTAGGGTCTCAAACAATTGCAAATGTAAGTACGAGAACAGACAATATCTTTAGTATAAACCTTACAGCTGTTACAGACGATATTGATGCCAAAGTATTAGCCGATACAGATGTCACTTGGAGTAATAATACAGACTACGATAACCCAACTCCAAAAGATGAGATACAAAATATTATACTAGATACTAATGGTGACCTCTCACTTGATGTAATGAGTAATACTCAGTTAAAAATTGCGATAGATATTCAAGGTATTGATACAGCTAGCGAGGTAGATATTAATAATACAAGTGACACCACTAATAACCCTGATTATGATGGTAGTGAGAAGATAGTACGTATTAGACTTGATGGTGTACCGCAAGGGGTAGATGTAGAGGGTGGATACTATGCAGGTGATACTGGTACTCCTCCTATCTATTCAGGTATCTGGTATGTAGAGAATCCTCAAGATGCAAGTGGGGGTGATTTAACTATAGATGGAGCTACAACATATAACTTACAACTCAACATTAGTGGTGATAATACTCTTGGACATGAAGTAGGAGGAACTATTGTAGCTAGTTTTGAGAACAAAGATGGAGCTGCTGCTATAGAGAGTGACAGTGTGATTATAAAACTAGACGATAGTAATTTTGTAGCTCATAATACACCTCTTGTTCCTATTGATATTTTAGAGTGGGAGACAGATAATAGTTTTCAAATTGTCGAAGATACTCAGTTTACTCTTAATGATATTGTAAATTTTGTTGTTAAAACAGATAGTGTTGGAGATGGTGGTGATGGAACATATGGTGGTATAGTAGGTGCAACTACAGGGGAAGTCATCAGTTCAACTAAATTTTCTATAACTGTTGAGGGAATTGAAAATGCAACAGTATCGGGAACTGGTTGGAACCTTGACTCTACGCATTCAACACCTTTTTATACATTTCAAGGGCAAGGTGGACAGAGTGAAATTGATGCGGCATTAACTGCTCTAAAAATTCAACCAGACAAAGATTACAATGAAAATGCAAGACCAAGTCTCTATACTGGTCCATTAGAGTTAAGAACAGTGCTTACAACATATGGAGCCGGCGGCCTTATGGATAAGCAGGGTGTTGATTATAGTGGTGATGTACAACCAGTAACAGATACCTTTGATTTAAATCCTGACTTTACCTTTATAAATGAGGATGGGTTAACAGTTCTTAAAGCAACAGAGGATGGAAGTGTAGCTATTAAAATAAATCCTAGTTCAGTAGATAATCCTTACCTTAGTGTAGTGGGGAGTCACATAACAGTAGAAAATACAAGTCTTGTGAACTCTGTAGGTGAGACTATGGATGGTAAAATTACATATAATGATGGAACAAATATAGTAACTGTTGACTTAAAAGTAGGGGAGAGTATAGATATTCCAGAATCAGAGATAGATACTGCAGTCTTTAGACTCTATGACTTTAGAAATGATGCTTCTGGGAATGAGAGAGGAAATTACTTAGCAGGTGAGGTGAGACTCAAATATACAATTGATCTGCAAGAAGTAGGTGCTACAGGTATAACTCCTCGTAGTGGTGAAATAAATTTTTATGTAAATCCAGTAGCAGATGGTTTAGATATTATAAATGCAAAATTAGTAGGTAGTGAAGATACTTATGTAGAGATGAAAACACAAAGTGGAGACTCATTTGACTCCATAGGAGTATTAGTTGACCCTACTGAAACACTCCAAAGCTTAGTAATAGATGGTGTACCAAATGGTTACCTTGTCTTTTATGGAGACACTCATCAACATAGTGCTTCTGTTATTGGTGTATCGGGTGGGCTTGTCTCATTTAGTGTACCTGTTGGTGGAGGGAATCCACCAAAGGTGTGGATACTACCACCTGCCAATGTTGGAGGAGTAAGCTCTTTTGCCATACCTAACTTTGACCTTTTAGACTCTATAACACTTAAGGTTGGTGTGGATGATATGGGTGCAATAGTCTTTAATACAAAACCCGTGCATATAACTATCAATGCTGTTGCTGATGTAGTTACAATTAATCCAGCAGATTCAAATGGAGTAGAGGGGAGTGATATAAAACTCAACTTTAACACAACAGTAGTAGATACAGATAATTCTGAGAATCTTGTAGTAACTCTCCAAGGTCTGCACCAAGATGCTGTCTTTAAACTTGATGGAGTAGAGATAGATAACGGATACATTACTTACGATAAAGCAAGCGATACATACACCATTAAAAATGCATCTATAGACTATACAAATGTCTCAAAACTTACCTTTATGCAAAATAACTTTAGTGGAACAGTTACAACAACGGTAGTTGCACAAGAGAAATCCAATTTTGATATCTATCCAACACCAGCAACTGCAACTTTTGGCATAAATATCGCACAGCAAGACGGAACAAGTACTGATGATGTACTTCTCTTTGACAAAACAAATGGTAATGATGGATTGAGTGGCAGTGATACTTTAGTATTTGGGTATGACTGGGCACAAGAGTCAATAGACTTTACCCTATATGACGATGCACTCACCAAGAATATAGAGAGACTTGACCTTATAGAGCATGGCGATCATAATGTAGCCTTAAGTGCAACCGATTTAGTAGCAATGAGTGATTCTAATAATGAGTTAACGATAAATGCTAACTATGGAGACAGTGTAGCATTAGTAAATGATGGCGATAATGTCTGGGCACAAAAAGGTATGACAAATGTCTATGAAGGTGCTAATGGCGGAGAACTTACGATAAGTGGTTTAGGTGTTAATATAGGAGATGCTCTGTTGAATCCAACAGCAGGAGATGATACCCTTGGATACAATGATTCAAAATCTATTGATGCTGGAGACGGTAATGATAGGCTTATTATTTTCCAAAATCATGAACTTGATTTTAGTAAGGTTCAAAATGTAGAAGAAGTTGATTTAAGTGTAGTTGGAGACCATACAATGAGTAATATTACTATAGCAGATGTGGTAGGAATTACAGATGCTACAAACCACCTGAAAATTTTTGGTGACACAAATGATAGTGTAGATTTTTCAGCAAATGAGAACTGGACGAAAGGGGCTCAAGTCACTGAAAATGGTAAAACTTTTGATGTTTACACGACTATAAGTGACCCTAGTGTTGAGGTGAAAGTTGAAGATGCCATAAATGATAGTATTTAGTTATGCTTTGAAGTGAGGGTATTAAAAACCCTTTTATGAAACTCCTCTTCAGGAGGTAGTTCTAGTTTTGCTTCTCGCTGTTTCTGTCCCCACATAGGTTCTGGAAAGTAACTATCATTTTCAAATCTCGCCATAACATGAATATGTACACGAGGAAGCATATTTGCAAAAGAGGCCATATTTATTTTTTTAGGGTTATAATAGCTTTTCATTTCACATTCAATAGTGTCATAAGTCTCCCAAAGTTTTAAACGTAGTTCTTTAGGAACATCACCTAATTCTCTAAAGGGTTCTTTAGTGAAAATTTTGAGCCAAGGGATTTCACTCTCCTCTTTTTCTATATATATATGTGTATCTTCATAAATTATCATGAAATCTCTTTTTAACAATTATAACGAAGTTTTGAATTAGTACGAAGTTTTGTAGATAATTTGAAGAAAGGGCTAAGACGAAGAAGAATCATTCGTCTTAGATGTGGTAATATTAGTCTCTGTTACCTCTGTAACCACCAGAACTTCTTCCGCCTGAACGGTTTCTATCTCCGCCTTCACGGTTTCCACGGTATCCACCGCCTCCGCCGCCACCAGAACGATTTCTTCCACCACCGCCACCAGAGCGATTTCTATTGCCTCTGTAGTTTCCACGGCCACGACCACCGCCACCACCACGTTGAGCAGCACGAGCAAGAATAGCATCAAGTTTATCAGCAGGAATACCAATGTTAGCTGGTCCTTTGATATCTTGTTGGTCTAGTAACATAGAAACAAGTTTGTACATAATTTGCTCTTCATCTATGTCTTGTTTTAGTAAGTCAAGAACTCTGTGAGCTTCGTCATAGATTTTGTGCTCTTCAACTTTTTTAACAAGTGCATCAACAGTTGACTCTCTGAGGTCATTTTTACTTGGAACAAAAGCATGGTTCATTGAAGTTCCAACTTTTTGTTTAATACGTTGTAGCTCTTTAAACTCTAATGGAGTAAGAAGAGTAATCGCCTTACCTTTTGTACCAGCACGACCTGTTCTACCGATACGGTGAACATAAGACTCTGGGTCAAATGGAATATGGTAGTTAAATACATGAGAGATGTTGTTAACGTGGATACCACGAGCAGCAACATCAGTTGCCACAAGAACTTTTACAGAGTTTTGTTTAAAACCTTTAATAACAGTCTCACGTTGACGCTGCTCCATATCCCCATGAAGTCCATTTGCAAGGTAACCAGCATTTGAAAGTACATTAGAGAGTCTATCTACCTCTGATTTTGTTCTACAAAATACAACACACTTGTTAGTAGTTTCTGAATCCATAAGACGAATAATTGCATCATCACGTTCAGACTCTTCAATAACATAGTAAAGTTGTTCAATATCAGAGTTTGTAGTCTCACCTTTTGTGATAGAGATAAATTCTGGGTTTTCTAAAATTCTACTTGCAAGCGTTTTAATAGGCTGTGGCATAGTAGCTGAGAAAAGAAGTGTTTGACGGTTTGTTGGAAGGTAAGAGAATATCTCATTGATATCATCTAAAAATCCCATATCAAGCATCTCATCAGCTTCATCTAAAATAACCATAGATGGAGAGAAATTGTCAAGCATATTTCTTTTTAAGATGTCTAAAAGACGTCCTGGTGTAGCAACAACAATGTTAGCACCACGTTGAATAAGGTCTAGTTGACGTTTGTAAGAGCTACCACCATAAACTGTAACTGTTCTTACACCTAGGTTTCTACCATATTTAAATAGTTCGTCAGAAACTTGAGTAGCAAGTTCACGAGTTGGTGTAATAACCAAAACTTGAACGCCTGCGTTGAGTTTCATCATTGAGATTGCTGGAAGACCAAAAGCTGCAGTTTTACCTGTACCAGTATGTGCTTGTGCAACCATGTCACGACCATCTAGTACAAATGGAATAGCTTGCGCTTGAATAGGGCTTGGAGTTGTAAAACCTGCGTATTTAACAGCTTGAAGTACTTCTTTTTTTAGGTTTAAGTCATCAAAAGTTATTGTGACTTCCTCTTTATCTTGTGTGTCTTTTTGTGCGTTTTCTTGCATCATAATCCTTTTATATACTAAAGGAGATGACACAAGCCGCTTTTACCACTTAAGATAGAGCGAGGTACCTTCCCCTTAAAGTATTTCGCGAATTATATCTAAATATACTAAAATTACATTTAACCCAATTATATTTTTGATTAGTTAAGTTTATAGTGCTACTAAATGAAGTGATTAAAAGTGAAAACTTGTCATTTTGTCATGCTTCTTATAGTAAAAACTCATTTGTAGTATAATAGTTGATACTTTAATAAGGATAGTTTCTCTATGCAGTTAGATTTATATTTTGTGCTCACCCTAGTAGCATTTACTCTTTTTCTCATAACACTTTTTTTGTATTTACGACAAAATGATATTAACAGTAGAATTATTACTCAATATAAGGAGTTGAGTGAAAAATATAGAGATGATTTAGAGGCTAAAAATGATTTACAGTTACAGTATGTGGCACTTAATGCACGTTATGAAGGGGAGTTAAAAGCATCAAGTGAAAAACTCTCAACCCTTCAAGAAGCAAAAAATGAGCTCTCCGTTGAGTTTAAAATATTGGCAAACCAGATTTTTGAAGATAAATCAAAACAGTTCAGTAGTACACACAAGGAGCAGTTTGAGACTCTTTTAAAACCATTTCGCGAACAGATTACAAATTTCTCTGCACAATCACGCGAACAGTTCAACACTGAAGCTAAAGATAGATACCTTTTAAAAGATGAACTTTTGCGTTTAAAAGAGATGAATCAACAACTTTCAAACGATGCAATAAACCTTACAAATGCTCTTAAGGGAGAAAATAAGATGCAAGGGAACTGGGGTGAACTTGTTTTAGAGAGAATTTTAGAGGAGTCTGGTTTACGAGAGGGTGTTGAATATGAGACACAGTCCACGTTGAAATCAAGCGAGGGGCAAACATATAGACCAGATATAATCATTCATATGCCTCATAACCGAGACATAATCATAGACTCAAAAGTCTCTCTTCGTGCTTATGAGAGGTTTATGAGTGAAAGTAACGAAGTGCTTAAGCATAAGGCTCTCAAAGAGCATCTGCAGAGTATCGCAACCCACATTAAAGAGTTGAGTAGTAAAGAGTATGAAAAACTAGAGGGGATTCATAGTCTGGATTATGTTTTACTATTTATGCCCATAGAGGGTTCTTTCCTTCTCGCACTACAAGAAGATGGAGAGTTTTTCAAACGTGCTTATGAGAGTAATATTTTAGTAGTATCTCCTTCAACACTGCTTGTGACACTTAAAACTATAGAACATATATGGAGAACTCAAAAACAGCAAGAAAATTCAAAAAAAATTGCTAATGAAGCTGAAGCGATGTATGATAAGCTTGTAGGTTTTGTTGAGGAGATGCTTCTGATTGGTAGCTCTATTCAAAAAACACAAGACTCTTATGAGAATGCAATGAAAAAACTAAGCAGTGGTCGGGGAAATGTTATCAAAAGAGCTCAAAATATGAGAGAGTTAGGTTTAAAACCTAGAAAAACACTCTCTATAAATGCAGAGGAAGAGTTATGAAATTAAATGAGAAAAAATTTGTCTCTTTTCTTATTGTCCTTATGCCCCTTACACTTGTGCTAATCGCTAGTTTTTTTATTAGCACATTCTATTTAGAAAAGGTTACTAACTATTTTAACTCTGCAAAAGAACGTTCCATAAAAGAACATATAGATAGTAAAAAAGCAAAAAGTGAAGTTTGGATAAAGCAGTTAAACCTTCTTTTTGATTATAAATATAACCGTATAGAAGAGAATATAGTCTCAGAACTTAACAGTAGTGTTGAGGCCGCTTACAAAAGTGCACATTTTATTTATAACAAGTATAAAAATAAAAAAAGTTCTAAAGAGATAAAAGAGAGAATAGTGGATGCACTCTCACAGTTACAAGTAAATGGTTACTCTACAAATTTTTTTATTAGTGATTTTAATGGTAATGCAATTGTAAGTTCTAAAAGTAGGGAGGAGCAGAAAAATTTAGCAGCATATGTAGATGCAGATGGTCGTTCAATAGTTTTAGAAGAGATACAGCTTGTACGAAAAAAAGGAGAGGGGTTTCTCTCTAGTCGTTATGTAAATCAAGATGAAACTCAGAGAATTAAGGTTAAAAATCTTCATCTATTTGACTGGTATATTGGCTCTTCCTTAAATGTTAATGCTGAGTATAAAAAATTAAAACTGACACTTTTAGATATGACTAAAAGTATACCACTTGAAAGAACAGATTTTATAGCACTCTATAGTGCTCAATCGGAACTTTACCTCTCGCCTAAAATGGCAGATATATCAGCAAATAAAAAACCTATTATTACTCCAGAAAATCTCTTGAAAGAGTCAATGTGGTATACAGATAATAATTATGGGTATTACTACTATGCTCAATATAATGAAGCACTCTCTTGGTATCTTATCTATGGCTTTGAAATCTCAAGTATGAGTACACAGGAAATTCAAAAGCAACAAGATTTAGAAGAGATGCTTGATAATGAGTTAAATGTAATTATGAAAGCCTCCATAGTTATAGTTCTTCTAGTTGTAATACTCTCTTTATTACTCTCAAGAAGGGTGAATTCTATTTTTAGGGAGTATCAAGAAGAGGTAGAAAATAGAACGGCAGAGTTGGAAAATCTAAATGCTTCTTTAGAATACATGGTCAATGATGCAGTAAAAGCTCATCGACAAAAAGACAAAATACTTATTCAGCAGTCTAAGATGGCGGAGATGGGAGATATGTTGAGTATGATAGCCCATCAATGGAGACAGCCTCTAAATCAGATGTCTTATGTTTTGATGAATATTGACTCAGCATTTGAGTTTAAAGAGTTAGATAAAAAATATCTTGATGCAAAGATAAAAGAAGGCAATGGTGTACTAGAGTTCATGTCTGAGACTATTGATAACTTTAGAAACTATTTTAGACCAAACAAAGAGAAAGAGTTTGTTCTGGTTAGCGATGTTATTCAAACCACGTTAGGGCTGATGAAAAGTTCTTTAGATGTTGATGGTATAGAAGTTGAGATGCAGTTAACGGGCAGTGATTTGACTCATATATATAGAAATGAATTTATGCAAGTAATTCTAAATCTTGTCAAAAATGCTAAAGATATCTTAAAATCAAAAAATATTAAAAACCCTAAAATCGTTATTAGTGCAATTTGTCGTAGTGACAGCTTAGTTGTCAGTGTTTGTGATAATGCAGGAGGAGTAGATGAAAAGATAATTGATAAAATCTTTGAACCATATTTCTCAACTAAAGATGTAAAAAGTGGTACTGGTCTTGGTCTTTATATGTCTAAAATGATAATTGAAGAGTATATGGATGGAAAATTAAGTGTTGTAAATACCAAAGACTCACAAGGAGTCAATGTTGGGGCTTGTTTTAAAATAGAGATTTAAAAAAGGATTTAGTAAGCGAGTTGAGAGACTCTCTCTTGAACATAACGTTCGGCTATCTCTTCTATTCTAATAGCTACAAAGATAGCAACAAGAAATGTCAAGAGAAATGAGTATGTTAGTTTTAAGCTAAGAAGATACGATAAAACTGCAAAGCCTGTAAATGGAACAAGTACAAAAAAGAGACCAAGTAATAGTTTTACTTGAACTTTTATATTTGTTTCAAACATAGAGTGACTGCCAATCATACAACCTAATGGTTCCTCTTTAAATTTTTTAAGTTCTTCTGTGAGGTTGAAGTTTTTCTGTGCTTGTGTATACTTTTTCTCAGTTTTTTCAAATATTATTTTAACACTAGAGTACAAAAAATTATCTGTAGTATTTAAAAAAAGATTTAACATTACCTTTTCCTTATAATTAATATTACGAATTATATCATAAATGTTAAAAAATATAGTTTAACCATCAAAAATATGTAAACGATAGCCAATTCCAGAGACATTTTCTATAGTCTCCTCAGGTACTTTTTTTCTTATGCCACGAACAAGAGAACGAATAGCATCTTGACTCATACCCTCATAGGCCCAGATGGCATTTTCAATCTCTTCATACTTTACTACTCTTGTATGATGATGTGCAAGAAGATCTAAAAAAAGAAGTTCATTCTTTGTCAGTTTAATCTCTCTGTTAGAGTCTATAATAACTTTTTCATAAGCATTATAAGAGCAAGTTTCTGATAATTTTAAGTTAAATTTACTTTTGTCTGCAATGAGTTCTATCGACATATTTAAAGCATTGAGTAGTTTCTCTTTAGTAATAGGCTTTATAATATATTTAACGAGTTGAAGCTCAACTGCTTTGAGTAGGTACTCCGTGTCTGAATGTGCTGTTGCAACGATTATTTGTACATTTTTATCATGGGCTCGAATGTAGCTTGCCATATCTAAACCATTCAAACGTGGCATATTTATATCGGTAATGATAATATCTGGTTTATGTTTTTTCCATAAAGTAATCGCTTCTTTTCCATCTTTTGCTTGGATAACTTTGGCTGTAATTCTACTGAGGTACTCTACTGCAGATTTACGAACGGACTCTTCATCCTCGACATAAAGTATTGTGAAATTTTGAAGTAAATCTTTCATATTTTAAGCCTAAAGTGATTTTTAGGTATTATACTCTTATGAATATACAAACACAATATAGTTATGAAAAAATATGGACACTTACGAGTGAAAAAGATCTTTTAAAAATTATTGAGGAGGAGGTTGGTGATACAACTTCAGGGACTCTTACATACATTAAAGAGACTATAAAAAATGGAAAAACTATAAGTGTTGGTTCTTGCAAATTTAGAGAGTTGCAAAAAGCATAAGGAAAAGTATGAACAATAGAGCCGTAGTCTTAATAGTCGATAGTGCAGTCTCAAATACACAATCATTAAGTAATTTTTTAAAAGATGACTATACTCTTAAAATAGCCTTAGATGCTCCTACTGCACTTGAACTTTCACAGAGTCAACCAGTTCCAGATTTAATACTCCTAGATGTACATATGCCTGATATAGACGGATATGAAATTTTAAGAAGATTAAAGCATGATGAAAAAACACAATCAATCCCAGTTATATTTGCCACACTCAATGATAGTGTAGAAGATGAAGAAAAAGGCTTACTTTTAGGTGCAGTTGATTACATAACAAAACCTATGCGTTCTGCTATTGTAAAAGCGAGAGTAAAAACACACCTTATCTTAAAAGCACAAAAAGATGAACTAGTCTACATTGCTTTGCACGACCAGCTTACTGGTCTTTTTAATCGTTACTATCTTGACGATGAAGGTATAAGAAAACTATCTCGTGCTAAACGTACTCAAGATAAACTCAGCATAGTCATGGTTGATATTGATTATTTTAAGGCAGTCAACGATACACATGGGCATTTAGTGGGTGATAACATCATAAAAGCTGTCTCTAATGTTTTAAGACAAAATAAGAGAACAGAAGATTTTAGTGTCAGATATGGTGGAGAAGAGTTTTTAATTTTATACGATGGTTGTAGTGGAGTGAATGCTCAATTAAAAGCAGAAAACTTAAGAAAAACTATTGAGGATTTAAATCAAGATGGTGTTAAAATTACTGCTAGTTTTGGTGTAGCAGAGTTAAATGAAAGTCATGGAAGTTTAGATGCTCTTATAAAGGATTCAGATGAAGCACTCTATAGAGCTAAAAAAAGTGGAAGAAATAGAGTTGTCCTTATGGATGAGGCACTTTAAGAGTTGAGTTTAGACTCCAGCCAATAAGAGCCATTAAAACTATAACACCATATGCAGGTAAAAGAGCATAACTATTTGCAAGATATACAAGCCATAAAAGAATGGCTCCTAGTGGAGTAGGGACTCCTGTGAAAAATTTGTCAACTTCACCTACATCTGCATGGATGTTAAAGTGTATAAGACGTCTAAGCCCTGAGATAACATAGTATATGCTCACAACCGCTGCAACTATTAAAAGTAAACCGGAGAGTTCTACTGCATAAGATGCTTGAAAGATTAAAAATACTGGAACAAGTACAAAACTTAAAAAGTCTGCAAAACTATCAAGCTGAATTCCAAACTCATTAGATAAATTATATTTTCTAGCAATTTTTCCATCAAAAATATCAAAGGCTCCACCAATCCATGCAAGAATTATTGCAACAATAAAATTGTTTTGAGTAATGAAGTAAGTAGCCATAAGACCAGCAGCTATATTTACAAATGTAAAAAGATTTGCAAGATTAAAGTGTGAAGAGGGTGTCCATAAAAATTTCATTGAGTACCTTAGTATAAGTTGTATGTGAAATTATATCTTAAATTAATTATA
>Ga0256824_10000484_pt1 | contig 15360 bp, 15 predicted proteins | sample CV67metaG_FD_191570 | JGI IMG/M metagenome (GOLD analysis project Ga0256824, IMG submission 191570) | Hydrothermal vent microbial communities from East Pacific Rise, Pacific Ocean - CV67 | ecosystem: Environmental > Aquatic > Marine > Hydrothermal vents | place: Pacific Ocean: East Pacific Rise...
GTTGAACTTCACTTAACGATACTTGTATCGCCAAGCAAAGTTCGCCTTGAATATAAACCTTTTAAATGTTGTTGATTGTGAAGTTATTTATGGTCTCTTACTTAACTTTAAGCTTTTACCCTTTTAATTCTATCTTCCTCTTGAGCTTTATAAAGTTCAGCACAACCTTTTGAAAGTTCACGAATCTTAAGTATGTAATTTTGTCTTTCTGTTTGACTTATAGCTTTTCTAGCATCTAAAACATTAAATGTATTTGAAGCCATCATACATAGGTCATAAGCTGGAAGAGGTAAACCTGCTTCTAAACTTCTAAGACACTCTTCACTTTTAGCAGTAAAGTCAGCAAAAAGCATATCTGTATCTGCTACTTCAAAGTTGTATTTTGAAAACTGAATCTCACTCTCTTTGTGAACATCACGGTAGTAAGTTTTACCGTGTTCATTTTCGTTCCACACAATATCAAAAATGTTATCTACCCCTTGAAGATACATAGCAAGTCTTTCTGTTCCGTAAGTTATCTCAACAGCAACAGGGTTACACTCAATCCCACCAACTTGTTGAAAGTATGTAAATTGAGTAACTTCCATACCATTTAACCAAACTTCCCAACCAAGACCCCAAGCACCAAGTGTTGGAGATTCCCAGTTATCTTCTACAAAACGGATGTCGTGTTGAGAAACATCAAGACCTAAAAACTCTAATGACTTTAAGTAAAGCTCTTGAATGTTATCTGGAGATGGTTTTATAAGTGCTTGAAACTGATAATAACTACCAAGTCTATTAGGATTCTCTCCATATCTTCCATCTGTTGGTCTTCTTGATGGTGCTACATAAGCAGTTGCCCAAGGTGTAGAATCTAAAGAACGAAGAAATGTAGCTGGGTGAAATGTCCCTGCTCCAGCTGGAATATCGTAAGGTTGTACTATATTACACCCCTGTTTCATCCAAAATTCTTGTAGTTTTAGTAACATTTCACTAAAAGTTATCATTATTTCCCTTTTTTATCTCTAAAAATATTTTCGCAATTATATCTTTGCTCTGCTTGTTTATTGATAAATATCTTAGTTTCTTAAAGTATTAAAACTATAAGCTATAAAAATAATCATTATAATAATTTTATAACTAATAATTTTTGCTATAATTACCCATAAAATTAAAAAAAAGAAGGTAAATATTATGGCTACTGTACTAGTTGTTGATGATTCTAGAATTATTAGAAATGGTTTAAAAAATGTATTGGAAAGATTAGGTCACACTATTGTTGGTGAAGCTGAAAATGGTTTTGATGGAGTTAAATTATATAAAGAAGTTTATCCTGATGTTGTTACAATGGATATAACTATGCCAGCAGTTTCAGGAATAAAAAATGGTATGGATGCTGTTAAGCATATTATAGAATTTGATGAGTTTGCTAATATTATTATGATTACTGCCCATGGTGAACAACAAAAAGTTATGGAATCTATAAAAAATGGTGCTAAAGGCTACATTTTAAAACCAATTACAAGAGATAAAGTTAGAGAATCTATGCAAAGAGTAGGATTCGATAGCGATGATTAAAACAACAGCAGGTAAACTTAGTACACTAATACTTGTTATATCTTCTATTGTTCTTACAATATCTATAATTTTACTTTTTTCAGCTTCAAATAAAACCCAAAAGAAAATATATGTAGATGTTACAGAACAATTACAAAGTTTTACAGAACATAAACTAAAAGCAAAATACTGGATAGGTAAAACAAATGCTATAACTCTTGCTAGTAATCCATTACTTCAACAAGCTATTAAAACAGAAGATAGAGAATTAGCTAAAAAAGTTTTAGATAATTATTTAACTTACTTAACTAAACATACAAAATTTAAAAACATAAAAATTCATATACATACTAAAGATAACCATTCATTTTTAAGAAATTGGAAACCTTATAAATACGGAGATGACCTTACATCTTTTAGAAAAACAGTTGTTTATGTAAACAAACATAAAGAACCAATTACAAGTTTTGAGATAGGTAGAGCTGGTCTAAGTTTAAGAGCTGTAACACCAATTATAGATGAAAATGGTGAGCATTTAGGTTCATTAGAATTTATACAAGGTTTAAATTCAATCTCAAAAGCATTTGAAAAAGAGAAAAAAGGTTCATTTTTACTTCTTATGAATATTATGAGTAGGTCTGACGATATAGAAACATTTGAGAGTAAACAAGCTTTTCAATACAAATATCTTATATATCAAAAATATATAGATAAACTGTTTTTAGAATCAGCAAAAAAAATAAACCTAGAAAATATTTTTACAAATGGACATATATTTGACGATAAATATCTTTATACTTATGTGAATATAGAAGATTTTGAAGGTAAAAAATTAGGTATTGCTCTTATAGGGAAACCTCTTACTTTAGTAAATTATGCTCTTGAAGATGCTAAACATCTTATCTATTTAGCATTAGGAATTATTATTTTTATGGCATTTGCTATTGCTATATTTGTTATATTTGCTTCAAGAAGAATCATCATTACTCCATTAGAAACTCTTCAAGATGGACTAAACTCATTTTTTGCCTTTTTAAATAAAGAGAGAAGAGATGTTGAAAAAATAGATGAAGATATATCTGCCGAATTTGGAAAAATGTCAAAACTTATAAATACAAACATAAATACAGTGGCACAAACTCTAAAACAAGATGAGATTCTAGTTCAACAGATAAAAGAGAAAAGCCAGAAAATCAAGCAGTTATTAGACAATGCGAATCAAGGTTTTTTATATTTTGATGAAACTATGAAAGTTGGTGGTGGACAATCTAGTGTTACTGAAGAGATTTTTGAACAAGAGATTATGGGTTCAAACATAACTCATCTACTTTATCCTGATGATGTTGATAACCAAACATATATGGAAGAATCTTTAAAAGATATTTTAACAATGGATGGTTTAAGACAAGAACTTATGTTATCTTTACTTGAAACAAACTTTGTTATAAATGGTAAGTCTATAACAGTTGAGTATAAAATATTAGATAATAATTCATATATGATGATTCTAACAGATATTACAGAGAAAATAGAGTTAGATGAGAAACTAAAAGATGAGCAACAAACACTAAAAATGGTAATTGAAGTTGTAATTACTCTTGAACAATTTATGGAGATAAAAAAAGATTATCTTGAATTTGTTGCTAATATTGAAAATTATAAATCTTTAGAAAAACTAAGTGAACTTAGAAGATATCTACATACATTTAAAGGTCTTTTTGCTCAAAAAGAGATGTTAAATATTGTTAAAAAACTTCATAGTTTTGAGGATGTTATAAACAATAGTATTAAACAACAAACTATTTTAGATGAACTAAAAAATACTACAACTGAAACTATGACACAATGGTTAGAGCTTGATTTAGATATATTGACAGATATTCTAGGCGATGAATACTTTGAAAATACAAACTCTATATCTATCTCAAAAGATAGAATCTTACTCCTTTGTGAAAAAGTAAAAGATAATAAAGAGATAGTTTCAGAGATAAAAAAATTAACTTACCATAACATTGAAATTTTCTTTAGACCTTATGAAAAAATGGTTAAACAACTTGCTACTAAATTAGAAAAAGAGCTATATCCTTTAAAAGTAGTTAGTGATGAGATTTACATTCAAAGTAAATATGAACCATTTTTAAAATCTCTTGTTCATATTTTTAGAAATAGTGTTGACCACGGTATAGAAACAGCCGAAACTAGAGAAGAGTTAGGTAAAGATTATAAAGGTCAAATTAGTTGTAATATCTACCAAACAAAAGATAATTTACACATAGATATAGCTGATGATGGTGCTGGTATAGATGTTGAAAAAATCAAACAGATGGCTATTAGTAAGAATCTTATATCTGAAAATGAAGCTAAAAATTTAGATGAAAAAGAGATTATTATGTTTATATTTGAAGATGCTTTTTCAACTGCTTTAGAGGTTACTGACATTTCTGGAAGAGGTGTTGGTTTAGCTTCTTTACTAAATGAACTAAAAACACTAAATGGTAACATAGATATAAATAATAACTTCAAAAAAGGTATAGAGTTTAAATTTACTTTGCCTTTAGATATGGAAAACTAAAATGAAAAATCTAGAGATATTAGAAAAATTAATTATACGAACTAAAAACTATTTTAGCTCGGAATTAGGATTAGATGTTAAAGAAGATTCTATTATAAAAAATGTAGATGAGATACATTTTTTATATACATCTGCCTTTGTTTCCTTAAGTGATGAATTTACGGGAACTATTGGTATAAGTATAGAAAGACCCCTTATAGTTCCTATTGCTGAAGGATTGATGTTTTGTGAGATTTCAGATGATGAGATTGATGAGTATGCTCAAGATTGTACTTCGGAGATACTAAATATAACTTTAGCAAACACTATTCAAACATTAGATGCTGTTAAAAATGGTAAAAATGTATCTATAACTACTCCATATATTATAAAAGAGAGTACGACACTATCTAAAAAAAGAGATGGAACTATGTACTATTGTGAACTAACAATAGATGGTTCTAAAATGATTCTAAGCTATTTTTACTGATGAAACAACTAAAAGAGGTAAACTTTAAACTACCTATATTATTTATAAAGATATTAGAAAACAAGAAACTAGCAACAATAGATTCTAAAACTAATATCCGTTTATTAGAACAAGTAAATTTTAGTTTATCTGGTGGACTTAAAGGAAATATATCTCATAATAACTATAAACAAAAAGCTGTATGTTTAAGTGGTGATTTAAAATACTTAACTGCTCTTAACAAAGAAAACAGAGAAGTAATTTTAATAAACTTAGAAAATAAAAAGATTTTTGCTAAGTTTAATAGACATCAAGGTGAAGTTTCAATGGTAACAATAGACCCATTGAACAGATATGTTTTTTCTTGTGGTGATGATGGGAAAGTTTTTGCTTTAGATATTAAAAGTGGAAAATTAGCCCTTGTGCTACCTATGCACAAAGATAGAGTAAATGACATAGCTTTTAGTAGTGATGGGCATTGGTATATTAGTGTAAGTTACGACAAAAAAGTTATAATTTTCAACCTTTCTACTATGAAAACTATCCATAAATTAAGCATACATTCAAAACCTGTTATGAAAACAATCTTTTTAGATAAAAGTAGAGCTATTAGTATAGATAAAGATTCTACATGTATAGTTTTCAATGTTTATAATGGTGAAACATTGGCTAGACTAGATGGTATTCATGATGATGTAACATCATTATGTAGTACAGAAAAATTTCTTTTTGTTGCTACAAGATTAGGTTATGTGATTCTATATGAACTAAATGATTATAAAATGTTAAGTAGACAATTTATAAAAATAAACTCTTACATAACTAAATTAGAGTTCAACAAAACTACAAACACACTTTTTTTAGCCACTTCAGATGGTGATATATTGTCATACAATATTTTTTTAGGTGAAGATGAATTAAGAAGTTGTTTACAACATAAAGAGTACAGCTCAATTCAAACTATTTTAAATAAAAACCCACTTTTAGTATATACATCAGCATATATAAGATTTAACCATATTTGGGAAGAGACCCTTAAAAAAGCTAAAGATGCTTTAGAAAAAGGGAATCAAAAAAGGGTAAATCAACTTTTTAATGAGTTTAAACAGATACCATCTAAAAACAAAATCATCCAAGATTTAATTGATGATTTCAAAGATTTTGAGATATTTAGAGATGTAACAACTAGCAAAAAAATATCTTTAGCATATAACATACTAAATATGCACCCTGAATATAAAAATACTAAAATATATCGTAAACTAGAAGCACAATGGAGTAAAAGTTTTTTAGATGCTCAGATGGTCTTAACAGAACCTAGAGGGTTAGATAAGGCTAAAGATATTTTAAAACCATACAGAGGTATAACAGAAAAAACAATAGCCATACAATCACTCCTAAAAGAGCATATGATTTATAACAGATTTAAAAAATCTATTGTAAAAGAGGAATTTAAAATAGTGTTTGAGTATGTAAAATTACACCCTTTTTTAAAAGAGTTCCCTGAGTATAAAAATATGTTAGATTATGCTATATCTCTACATAAAAAGTATAACCTCTTAATTAATAGAAATGAATTTACTTCAGCTATAAGAACACTAACAACACTAAAAAACTTTACAGATTTTAAAGATGAAGCTCAAACAGCAATAGATGAGATAAAAATAAATAGAACTTTTTTTAATGCTATAAAAAATAATAATTTACAATTAGCTTATGAACTTTTAGATAAAAACTTTCAATTATATACAACTAAAGATGGTGAACTACTTCAAAAAAAATGGGTTGATGATGTTGAACAAGCGAACTCTTTAGCTTTACATGCGAATATAAAAGAGTTAAATAACTTACTAAACAAATATTTTGACATCCCATCTAGGTACATATCATTGGCAAATATATATGCCTATTGTTACATAACAGAGTTAGAAAGGGCTATCCGTTCTAAAAAAAGTAGATTGACTATAGAAAAAGGGATTAAAAAATATATTGCTATTTTTGGTTTAAATAACCAAATAGTAAATTTTTACACTATCTCTAAAAAATACTATAAAGATATAAATTTAGATTTAAAAAACTTACCTTGTGGCTCACTTCCAATTTGGAAACCGAGTATGATAGTAGATTCTATTGTAAAATAGTTAAACCATTTTACAAATAATATCTCCTACCTCTTTCCCTAAAAAGTCAGCAACAACTCCACATTTCACTTTTAGTAAAAAACAGATATTTTCTCTATGAGATGGACTTAAACATTCATAATTTCCCATCCCTTTAGATATAACTAAATCAGCATTATCAAAAAGTTTTCTAGCCTTTTCATTGGCTCTTGAGTAAGCAAAACCAGGAGTATTTACTCCACTATCTACTAAATTACACAATTTATGAAATCCAGCCTCTTTAGCCTCTTTCATAGTTACATCATTTATGATGGGACAACCTCTAACCATATAGTAAAAAGTAACACTAGGAAAAAGCTCTTTCATAGTTTCAATAAACATATAGTCAAAAATATGCTCACCAACATTGTCACCTAAAATAACAACATTTTTTGCTAAACCTAGTTGAGCTTCCAAAAGTTCAAAATCATTATCTGCGAACTCTGTATCAAAGATTTTTAAAAGTTCCTCTTCTAAGTCAAACTCAACCTCTGCTGCTAAATCTATAACATTACCAGCTACTGCTATTTTAGTTGCTGTTAGTAGTTTGTTTTGAAAATTTAAAAGTTTATCTTTTAAAATGGGAACAAATGACAAAGCTTTTTTTGTAGATAACTCTTTTTTTTCATCATATAAATCAGCTTTATTAGCAATTTTTGCCATCTTTTCATAAACAGAAGAAGCAACTTCAGGAGGGTTATTGGAAAAAGAAAAATCTTTACTCATCTCTTCAACTGTTGAAACTAACTTTTCAGTTAAATCGTTTGAAGCATTTATAGCATCAGCGACTCTTACACTTTGGTTGATTATACAACCTACACATATCTCATTTATATTCATAATTAGTCTGTATGCTCTGTAATAGCTTTATTCCACATAAGTTTATATTTTCTTCTCATAAACTCAACATCTTGTTGAGATAGTTTTAATTGCTCTGTTAAAGTAGCAATCGTTTTTCTATCTTCATCATATAACTCTTGAAGAGATTCTAATGCTTCTCTTAAAAAAGCATTTTCTACCCTTACAGCATCAAGAGTTTCATCTTTAGCATCTAAAACTTTTTCATGTAGGTTGATAATAGTGCCTATTGTTTTTTCAACAAATTGTGGTTGTACTAACATCTCAGAGGTATTTCTTTTAGATAACTCTTTTAATTTAGCTGGAACAACATCATTTATACCCTTAGATGGGTCTATATATCTAACACCAGACTCAATCTTAAAAGTGAGTTTACCCCTTTCGCATAAATCATCTATAGTCTCTATATCAAACCCTGTAAGATTTATATATTCTTCATCATTCATCCACTGCATTGTACCCTCTCCCTACATTTAAAAGCTAAGTTTAACTTACTTTATAATAGTTTCAATCTCTAAAGAATCCATCTCAACTTTTTTAGCTTTTGAGATTCTGTCCTCTTTTAGTTTTATAGCTAACTCTTCATTTTCAAGTGCTAACATCTGCATAGCTAAATATGCTGAGTTAATCGCTCCTGCTTTACCTATGGCAACAGTAGCAACTGGCATTCCAGCTGGCATCTGAACAGTTGAAAGAAGAGCATCAATTCCACTTAAAGCAGAAGCAGACATAGGAACACCAATGATTGGCTTAATAGTTTTAGAAGACAAAACACCAGCTAAATGAGCAGCCATACCAGCAGCAGCAATAAAAACTTGCGCTCCCTTAGCCTCAGCTTCTTTAATATATGTAGCTGTTCTTTCAGGTGAACGGTGAGCAGAAGAGATAATCATCTCATAGTTAACACCAAATGCCTCAAATGTATCTGAACAAGACTTCATTATCTCATAATCACTTTTAGAACCCATCACTATACTTACAAATTTCATTTTATTTCCTTATTTTAAATTATTATCTATTATTTACATAATTCCAGATTCGTATTGGTCTCTCATTCTTGTTTTCTCAGCTTCTCTTTTAGCTTTTTGAGCTAATTTTATATGATAACCTTTAACATCAAAACCAAACCAGATTAAGATAGGTGAAGCAACAAAAACAGATGAGTATGTACCAACAACAACACCAACTAAAAGTGTAAATGCAAAAGCGTGAATAATCTCACCACCAAACATAAACAGAGTAAACACAACAAAGAAAGTTGTAAGTGAAGTTAAAGTTGTTCTAGCCAATGTACGAGTTACAGATTCATTTACAATATCTGTTAAATCTGTTTTCTTAGAGCTAGTAACACCCTCACGAATACGGTCAAAAACAATAATCGTATCATTTAAAGAGTAACCTAAAATTGTCAATAATGCTGCCAATACATCAAGATTTACATCTAAACCAACCAAAGAGATAGCACCAAGAGCAATAGAAATATCGTGAATAAGAGCAAAAATAGACGAAACAGCAAATCTCCACTCAAATCTAAATGCTACATATATTAGAATCCCGACAATAGCTAAAACTAAAGATATAACACCCTTCTCTTTTAACTCTGCTCCAACAGTTGGACCAACAATATCTACACGACGAATCTCGTAATTACCAGTACCTTTTAAAGCCTCTCTTGTAACATCACCAACATCTACTTCAACATCACTTGTTGTAGTTTTCATACGAACTACAACCTCATCTGCTGAACCAAATTCAGTTATAGAAGCACCATCAAAGATTTTGTTATCTTTTAATTTCTCTCTCATCTCATCAATAGGAGCAACAGTGTCATACTTAACTTGAACAATAGTTCCACCAGCAAAATCTACACCATAATTTAAACCTTTAGTAACTAAAAGCATATATGATGCTAAAAGTAAAATTATAGATATAGCCATAGCCATTTTTGATTTACCCATAAAATTAAAGGTTTTTGTATATTTAAAAAATTCCATAATTACCCCTTAATCCCAAACCAAAATTTGTTGTCTTTACTTTTCAATATTTTACTCTCTAACATCTGATAAATACCGTGAGTTCCTAAAATAGCTGTTAACATAGATGCTAAGATTCCTATACTCATAGTTATAGCAAAACCTTTAATAGCCCCTGTTCCATAAGCATAAAGAACAACAGAAGCTATAAGTGTTGTAATGTTAGCATCTAAAATAGCTCTCATAGCATTAGCATAACCCTCTTCTATCGCTTTATGCATAGATTTACCTTCATATATTAACTCTCTAATCCTCTCAGAGATAATAACATTGGCATCTACTGCCATACCAACAGTAAGAACTATACCTGCCATACCTGGTAAAGTTAAAGTTGCCCCAAAAAGACTCATAACAGCTAATAGTATGAAAAGATTCGCAATTAAAGCTATATTTGCTATAACACCTGCCATACGATAATAAACCATCATAAACACAATAACTAAAACAAAACCACCAACTAAAGCCATCATACTAGCTTTAATAGAATCAGCACCTAAACTAGGTCCAACTGAACGCTTTTCCATTAGGTAGATTGGAGCAAGTAAAGCACCTGAACGAAGAGCAATAGCTAAATCTTTTGCTTCCATTACTGTGTAGCTTCCAGAGATTTGCCCTGAACCACCACCTATTCTTTCATTGATATTTGGAGCAGAGTAAACTTTACCATCTAAAACAACAGCAAGTCTTTTACCTACACTTTTACCAGTAAAATCACCAAATATCTCAGCACCCTCAGCATTAAGTTTAAAGTTAATTAGAGGTCTGTTATTTTGGTCAAATCCCATAGAAGCATCTGTAAGCATACCACCATCAAGTATAGGAATCTCATGAACTAAGTACTTTATAGCAGGGTTCTTAGAATCTTCTAAAATCACATCACCATACTCACTAGCATCTGAATCACTCATAGTGTTAACTCTAGCTATTCTATCTTCATCAACAGCCATAAGTTCAAGTTTCGCAGCACGGGAGATTAACTCTCTTGCTCTTTGTTCATCTTCGGCAGTTTTAATCCCTGCTAATTGAACAAGAATCTTTTCAGCACCCTGACGAGCTACAACAGGTTCAGCTAAACCAAACTGGTCAAGTCTATTTCTTATAGTCTCTATCGCTTGGTCAATAGCCTCTTTTTCTGTTCTAGCTATCTCTTTTTTAGTTAAATTTATAGAAAAACTTTCACCATTAACAGCTATGTTTAAACCATCTGTTTCTTTTAAAAACTCTCTCATATTTTTAACATCATCTATATCTAAAAGTGTAAAAGAGATTCCAGATTCATCAAATTTCAAATCATCAACTAAAATATCTTTTCTTTCACTAAATCTTTTAATACTTGCTGTAATAGACTTAATTCTTGACTTAGTAGCCTCTTCAGTTTTAACACCAAGAAGCATATGAAGTCCACCTTGAAGGTCAAGACCTAAAGTAACTTTTTTACCATCTTGTAGTTGAAAAAGTGAAGGTATTGAGAAAAATATACCAAAAATAATTGCTAGTCCAAAGACTACAATTCTAAAATTAAGCTTTCCCAAGAGAATCGCTCTTAGCTATAGTATCGTCATATTTTTTAGCAATAGAATCTTTAGTGATTTTAACAATAACGTCATTGTTCATTTTTACACTTAAAAAGTTATCTTCAAGTTTATAAATAACGACTATAAAACCACCATTAGTAACTACTTTGTCACCTTTTTTCAGAGAATCTATCATCTCTTGTCTTGTTTGAGCCTCTTTTTGTTGTGGGCGAATAATCACAAAATACATAATTGCGATTAAAAAAATAAATGGTAATAACTGACCTATTGCTTCCATAGATACTATCCTTGTATATAAGTTGTCGCGATTATACAAAAAATATATTAATATAGCACTGAATAAAATTTATGCTATTTTTATAGATAAATAAAGTGATTTAATAATAATATACTAGATATAATAGTTATGTTAATTTAAGTGTATAGGAATCTATTATGAATGTAAAAATTAATATTTATCTCATTTTTCTCTTTTTTTTCATAAATGGAACTGTTTATAAAATCACACAAATAGATACTAAACAAAGAAGTGATTTGGTTCTTAAAGAAGCATTAAATACAATAGAAACACATTATGAAATTTTACTTCATACTCAAAAAAAATCAGCAGATTATATATACCAATCAACCATAAGTTCACCAAGAATCATAGAAATAATTTCTAAAGCCAACAGCTCCACAAAAAAAGAAAAAACAATATTAAGAGATGAATTACAAACAATCTTAACACCAAGATATGAAAGAGCAAAGAAGCTAGGTGTTTGGCACTACCATTTTTTACTACCAAATAATGAAGTTTTTTTAAGAATGCATAAACCAAGTAAATTTGGTGATGATTTAACAGATATAAGAGATGATTTTAAATATGTAAATGAAACAAAAAAACCTATACGGGGATTTGTTCAAGGAAGAGTTGCTCACGGTTTTAGAAACACTTACCCCATTTTTGATAAAAATCATAAACACATAGGTGCTATGGAGGTATCTTTTACAAGTAAAAGTTTTCAATGGTATCTAAACAATCAAAGTCATATACATACACATTTTTTAGTACATAAAGATATTTTTAAAAAAGAGATTTGGAATAGAGATGATTTTAAAATAAACTATGCCCAAAGTTCAGAAAACAGTAACTATATGTTAGCATTAAATCATATTCATACAAAGAAAAAATGTATTGAGCAAAATATGAAACTTTTAGAATCTAAAAGAGATGAGATTGACAAAAATGTTAAAAATGGTGAGAAATTTGCTCTATACATTGACTATAATAATAAAGTAACTGTTGTATCTTTCTTACCTATAAAAAACCTTAAAAATAAAACTGTTGCATGGATAGTTAGTTATAAAATAAGTGAATTTTTAAAACAAACATTAAGAGATGAAAAAATACTAAGAATTATATCTTTAATTGCTTCCTTAATATTAATATATTTTATAATTAACCAAAGAGAATCTAAACAGTTACTAAAAAAGAAACATAAAGAGGTTATAACAAAACATAAACTTCTAAATGACATACTATGTTTGACAGATGACATCATATTTATAACAAATTTAGTTGATGTTAAATTTTCAAATAACAAGTTTAAAGAGCTATTTAACATAAGTTGTGCCACTAATTTTAACGATATTCATAAACACAATATATTTAATATTTTTGAAATTAAAGAGAATTATATACACATAGGTTTACTTAAAAATGGGGAAAATTTCATATCTTTAATTGACAGAACTTCAGAAGACAAAAGAGTTGTTTCTATTCTAAATAAAAACTTAGAATCTAGAGCTTTTAAAATCAACATTGTAAATTCAGAAAATGATGGTGACTATATAATCACCCTTTCAGACATAACAAAATTTAAAGAGTTACAACTAAAAACAGAAAAAAAAGCTTACTTTGACAACTTAACAAAAGTTTACAATAGAAACAAATTTAACGAAATTTTTGAGCGTGAACTTCTTAGAGTTAAAAGATACAACAACAAACTATCCATTGCTATAATTGACATAGATAAATTCAAAGATTTCAACGATTCCTTTGGACACCTCATAGGTGATGAAGTTCTCATAATGATGGCTCAAGCTATAAATAAAAATGTAAGAGATACTGACACTTTCGCAAGATGGGGTGGAGAAGAGTTTACCATACTTTTCAAAGAAACAGACTTAGAAACTGCTACAAGAATCTCCAAAAAATTAAAAGATAAAATTGAGAGTTTAAACCACCCTATCGCTGGTAAAATAACTGCTAGTTTTGGTGTAACCCAGTACAAAGATGGAGATACATTTGAAACAATCTTTGAAAGATGTGACAAAGCACTTTATGTAGCAAAAGAGAATGGTAGAAATAGGGTTGAGAGTGTGGAATAGTAAAAAAGTTAAGGAGTGGATAGGGCAACTTCCCCACAAGCAAGAGTTTTAGAACTTTTAAAAAGATTTAATGATGGTCAAAAGGTTTGTATAGAATCTTTACAAAACGATTCTATGTGGGAGGGGAAAAGTGAAAAAACTGTAAGAAGAGATTTAGATGTAATTAAAGAGTATTTTCCAGATAGTTTTGAACTTATAAGGGGTGAAAAAGGTTGTTATAAAGCTATAACAAAAGATGTTTTTAGTAACTTTATGGACAAAGACACCCTATCTTTAATGGTACAAACTTTTAACATAGCCCAACGAAATAATATTTTAGAAAGTTTAGATATATCTAATTCTGATAAAAGAATCATAAACTCTAAGATTCAAAAATCTAAAGATTCTTATGAGTTCATAACTAAACCATACGAAACAAAAAAATCAGATGTAAAACTACTAAAAGATATGGAAAGAGCAATAGAGTGGAAAAGATACACAACCATAAACTATAAGCAAGGGGATAACCTTGTAGAGTATAAGGTAAAACCATATAAAATAGTTTTTATGAATGAGAACTTTTACTTAGCTTGTGAGAACACAAATGAGGAGTATCCTTTTTCTATATTTAGAGTTATAAATATAGAGAGTGTTCAACTACATAGAAAAACATTTCACATAAATTTTGATATAGCAGAGTTTATAAAACATCTTCAAACACCTTTTCCAAAATATACTAAAAATTTTAGAGAACATCTTATAGATGTAGTGGTAGAGATAAACCCACAAAAAGCAAGATTCTTTAAAGCTAAAAAGTTTTTACCATCTCAAAAAGAGCTAACTACAAAAGATGATGGAACACTTGTTTTATCTTTTAAAGTAACTCAAGAGATGGAGATAGAGGAGCTTGTTAAAAAGTGGATTCCGTATATGAAAGTTGTAGAGCCTTTGAGTTTGAGAGAGAAGATTGAAGATGATTTGAGGGAGTGGTTGAAGAGTTAATATAACTATTTTATGATAAAATATATACATATAATAAAAAGGATAAAAAATGTTAGAATTAGGAGTATCCCAAGCACAAGCAAACTTTACAAAACTACTAAATCAAACAGTTGTAATAGTAGATAAAAAGTCACATCAAAAAAAAGCTGTAATATTGCCTTATGATGAGTATAATTCACTCATAGCAAAAACAATAAAAAAAGATAATCTTGAAAATGGAAGTTTTTCAAAATTTGTTGGTCTGTTAGATGATGATTTTACTACAAATGATGATAAATATAAGGCTATTGTAAAATGAATATTTTTGTAGATACAAATATCTTTTTAGACTTAATTTTAAAAAGAGAATATTACAAAGAATCTATGTTGATTTTTAATGCGATAGAACAAAAAATGTTTATGGGTTATATGCTAGATATTACTATACTCAATATAGACTACATAGCGAAAAAACAAGTAAAAGATATAAGAGAGTTTTTAACTGTAATAAATAAAAATTTCATCATCTCTGGAGCTACAAACGAACATATAAAAAATGCTCTAAATATAGAAAATAATGATTTAGAAGACAATTTACAATACTTAAGTGCGAAAGAAAACAGATGTGAAATCATCATAACTAACGATAAAAGTTTTTATAGTAAAGATATAGAGATAATGAGTAGTTTAGAGTTTAGAAGTAAGTATTTGGCTTAAAATATAAGACTTTTAAAATTTATAAATGGCTATCTTCTAAGAAATATTATGAAAATTTTAGATAAGAATTAAATAGAAGTATTTATAGAGAAAAAGTTTTTAAATTTAAACAAAAGATTTTTATAAAAAATTAGATTTGGAGGAGAGTTAATAACTATTTCCTTAA
>Ga0256824_10000485_pt1 | contig 15340 bp, 16 predicted proteins | sample CV67metaG_FD_191570 | JGI IMG/M metagenome (GOLD analysis project Ga0256824, IMG submission 191570) | Hydrothermal vent microbial communities from East Pacific Rise, Pacific Ocean - CV67 | ecosystem: Environmental > Aquatic > Marine > Hydrothermal vents | place: Pacific Ocean: East Pacific Rise...
AATATTAGTATTAATAATAGTAAGTAGTTTTGTAAATGCAGGTAAAATATTTTTAGAATATACATTTGATATGAATAAAAGTGATATACCTGGTTTAAAAGAATTTAAAGATAGTCGTATAGCTAAAGAACCATTAAAATTATATAGAGATGATTATGATCAGGAGTTTGTCTTTTTAGATAATAAGCTAAAAATGGTTCATTTAATGATGGAAAATCCTAAATTAAAAGAATCAATAGAAAAAACATTGACAAATGGGTTTAGATTAAAGAAGATTATTGCTAAAACAAATTATGGAAAGCAAAAAGTAAATAATGTTGGTGAATTATTAAAATTAGTAGAAAAAGTGACTATAGATGCGATTATATTTGATTCTTTTGTTGATACAGAACTACAATTTGAACAAAATGATGCTGTAATCATTATGACATATAAAAAATATATAAAGAGAGAATATTCTGGATGTATAAAATGTGATGAAATAAATGGTAAGATGACTAAAGAATATGAAGTCTTAGAATATTTCTTTACAGAAAAAGATAAAAAGGATACTTTAAGTAAATAGAAGGTATAATAAAATAAAAAAGGAAGAGAATGTTATTTTCACAAGATGAATTAAATAAAATATATGTAGAAAAGACAATTGAAAAAATATTTAATCAAAAAACAGAAAAGTTTAAGAATACATTAGCAAAATTAAATATTAGTTCACAAATATATAAATACAAAGATTTTGAATATATTTATGGATTTTCTGAAGGATATGGATATTACTTTATTGCTATTGATGAAAATAAAGAAGGATTCATGTGGATTAAGCCACCACAATTTAAAGATAATGAAAATGGTCTTTTTTATGGAACAAAAAAATTCAAATATCTTTCTGATTATTTTTATAATATTATTAATTTAACTGTATTTAGAGAGAATTATATTAATTATATAAGAACTGAAGAGATGGAACAGAATATTCAATCTTTCTTTTCAGTTGTCTTTTTCAGATCTTTTCCATGGTTTAGAAAATTTAATAGAAAATTAACTTCTAAAATAATATTAGTATATTTGTTTAGTATTATTTATGAGTTTAAAAATGAAGTTGATATTTTAAATAAAGAATCAAGAGAGTTGAACCTAAATAGTCCAGATTCATTTCAAGATATAGATAATATTATTAAAGCAAGCACATTCACTGGAATCAATATTGATAAAATATTGAAAAATGAGATATCTTTTACAGATATTATTAACTATATATATTAAGAAACTACTTAGAGTAGTTTCAGATTAGATGTTATTACATCAATATCTTTAGATTTATGTGGACCAATAGCAAGACATGTTTTGGTTTTTACACCATGAAACTCTGTTAAGCCACTATCTTCTATTAAATTAACAACAAATCCAAGTTCTAAACATTTATCATATATAGATATTAGTTCTTCTTCAGAGGTAACAGATAAAGTTATTTTTTTAAAACTATCACTTAACCACTCTAAATAAGTGTCTCTTAATTCAGGAGAAATTAAATTTTTAGTTATTTTATTCTCAAATTCTAATACATTAGCTACAACAGCATGACCACCTTGAGCTATCATTTTACCTTTCCTCATATTTAAATCTTTTCTCATAACTATTACTTGTTTTGTCATAATAACCTCCATTAATAAGAGAATAATAACATTCTGAACCTTAAATTTAGCTTAAATATTATTCTCGTTTAAGTTTAAATTAAGGTTGTTTAAGGTAAAATTAAGCTAAAGAAAACAGGACATAAAATTGAAAGGAATAATAGATTTATACATAACAGAAAAATGGTCTCAAGTTGAAGACTTATCAAAAGTTTTAGATTGTAAGATTGGACAGAAGTGGTATCCAGCATATAATGAAGAAAAGAAAATAGCAATTGTCCCATTAAAAGGGCACTTATATGAGCTATTGAGATTTCCTCAAGATTATGATGAAGCATTTAAATCCTGGGAAGAGAAGACAGTTCTTTGTTTCCCAAAAGAATTTAAAAAACAACCTAAGCAAAGCACTGTTGCTCAATTAAATAGAACAATAGAACATATTAAAGAAGCAAAGAATATCATTATCGCAAGTGACTTCGATAATGAAGGAGCTAACTTAGCATATACTGTAATTAAAAAAGCAGGTGGTGAAGATAAAGTTAGACGAATGCTTGAAATGGGTTCTCCTACAGAAGCAGCATTAAGACATACAATAGAAAATCCAATTGATATCCCTTATAAAAATATGTCTGACGCAGGTGATGCTCGTTCATTTATAGATTGGGCTGAGGGGATGACTTATTCAAGAGCTTTAACAGTTCATTTGGCTAAAAAAAGAGCTACATTGATGTTTGGAGGAGTGAAAGCTCCTGTTATTAAATTCGTTGTTGAAAGAGATTTACAATTCGAATCTCATTCTAAAATAAAGTATTTTACATTAGCAGGGATGGCAAAAGCAGAAGATAAAGAATTTAATGTATCTTTCTATAGAATGATAGATGGAAAACAAGAAAAGAAGTTTGAGAAAAAAGAACACTCTGAACAAGTAAAGAAAGATATTCTTGAAAAAGCAAATTTTAAAATAAATGAATTTGTATCTAAAAGTAAAAAAGAATCCCCTAAAAAACTATTTGTATTAATTGAATTATCATCAGAAATGTCAAAATCAATGAATCTAAGTGCTGATGAATCATTAAATATTGCTCAAAAATTATATGATGAATTAAAGATTCAATCTTACCCAAGAACAGCAATTCCTTTCTTAAAAGATGAAGATTATACAAAAGTTCCAGATTATCTAAATAAATTGAAGGAATTTATGCATACAGATATTATAGATAAAATTCTTTCAACAACATTACCAAAGAGAAAGTCAGTTTTTAATTCAAAAGAAGTGACTAGTCATGGTGGATTAACTCCAACAGATGAACCATCTATGAAATCTAAATATGCAGGATTAAATAAGGCTGAAAAAACAATGTTTGATAAAGTTTGTATGAGATTTATCGCTAACTTTATGCCAGATTATGAATATGTAGAATATAAAGGTAAAGTTCATTTATTTGATGATATTTATATGTCATTTACAGAGAATGAACCAAAATTATCAGGATGGAAAGAATTATATAATAATAAATTAAATCAAGAAATTACAGAATATAAACGAAAAGTTCCAACTCTTAAAAAAGATGATGATATAGAAGTTATTTCTGTAAGTGTCACTGAGGGAGAAACAAAACCAAAACCAAGATTTACAGAGTCTTCATTAATGGAAGCGATGGGTAAAATTGCTACATTGTATCCAGAAGATAAAATATTGAAAGAAGAATTAGGAGAAAATGGGATTGGAACACCAGCAACAATTCCAAATATATTAAAAGAATTGTTTGCTACTAAAGATGGGAAAGGTAATGATAAAGAACCTTGGTTATCATTTAAAGGTAAAAGTGTTGTTTCAACACCTATCGCAAGAGAGTTAGTAAAAGTAACTCCAGAAAAGATTATGTCTCCTGTAAAAAGAGCAATTATGTTTAAGAAAATAAAAGAAATTGAAAGAGGAACAAAAACACTTGAAGAATTCTTAGCTGAATATAAAGAAGAAATGATTGAAAATATAGCAATGATTAAAGAATTGGGAGAAGACCCAGCTAATGTTGTTAAACCAAAAAATGATAGAGAGAAATTAGGAACTTGTCCATTATGTAAAAGTGGTGAATTATACGAAACAGCTAAAGCATATATATGTACAGACGCAAATTGGAAAAAAGATGATAATGAAAAATGGTCTAATGATGGTTGTCAATATAGTATCTTTAAGAAACAATTAGAGAAATTTGGAAAAGGGACTATTAATAAAAGAGAAGTTGTCTCTTTCTTGAAAACAGGGAAAATGAAAGTAAAACTTAAAAATGCAAATAGTAAAGAATCATATGATTCAGAAATGGTCTTTGATGAAAAATGGGGACTTGGTTTTCCAAAGAAGAAAGTTAGTGAAGCAATAGGAAAATGTCCTTTCTGTGAAGGGAATATTGTAGAGAAAGATAAAACATTCGCTTGTACTAATGCAAAATGGAAAAAAGAAGGAAATAATTTTGAAAATACAGGATGTAAGTTCCAAATTATTAAAGGAAAGTTTAAGAAACAAGGTAAAGCGACAATCACAAAAACAGAAGTAGAAACTTTATTGAATGATGGGGAACTAGAAATTCAATTAACTTCAGATAATGGTGAGTATACAAAAAAAGTAAAACCAGATTTACAATGGGGGCTAGGATGGGCATAAAAATCAACAAAACAAAAATAAAATTAGCGATATTAGGATTATCTCTTATAGGATTGTCTGTAGCAGGACTTTCTTATGTTACATCTAAGGGTGTAGAAAATAGAGTATATAAAATGAGTTTTCAAACTTTACCTGAAGGTTCACTTGGAGCAGGGTTAGCAATTAAATTTAATAAAGAAGATATCTCTTGTTCAGGATTAGTAAAGTTTGATTGTACAATAAAGAATGTTTCATTATATAATCCTAAAACTAAATTAAATATATTTAAGGCAAAAAAAGCTGAGATAGGGACATTTAGTAAAAGAGGGATTAGACTTGGTAATATTATGGATGTGTATGCGAATATAACAAATATTGAACCACATGAAGATTTTGAAGAATGGAATAATTTAACTGATAATAAAAAGAAACTAAAAGAAGATATGTTTCCATTTAATCTAAGTGGAAGTTTAAAAGTTAATTATTCTACAAATAAAGAATCAAAAGGAATAGCTAATTTAAAAATAGAATCTAAAGTAATGGATTTCAATGTAAAGACAACTCTTTTAACATTGTTAAGTAATAATATTAAGAAATTAAGAAAAGAAGATCTGACAAAAAGTATTCCAGATTCAAATATATTTACAATTGTAAATGATTTTGAGATTAGCCTTGTAAATAAGAACTTTGAATCACTATTACATAATATATATTTAAATGAATATATGAATGTAGATACAGAAATAGAGAAGAGAAAAGTCAATTTAAAATTTATTGGAATAGAGAGTTCTAAAAAATTAAGTTTACTCGAATTAAAAGAAGAAATTTCAAAAAAAATAACTTCTTTTTCAGGAGATAAGAATCTTGAAAATTTTATAAATGAGCTAAATGTTTTTTTCTCAAAAAACAATATGAAGATTGTAATTAATGGGAAGAACAAGAACTTTTATACTATAAATGAAATATTAAAAACCACAGTTAATCAATCAAAATTTGGACAATTAGAATTTTTTGATATAATCATAAAGACAGGAGAAAACAAATGAAGGAAAAATTAGAAATAGCGAAATTAAAAGGAGAATTATTTATAGGTAAGATAAAAATACTATTTTTTATTTTAATTGTATTATTAGAGATATATGTAATCTCTCAATTTTTATTAAAAAATAATATCTTAGAGTCAGAACCAGCAGGTCCTAAAATAGCAGTAGTTAACTTTAATCAAGAAGTTACAGATGCATATGTTAATAAAGTAATGATAGATATCGATACAGCTTTAGAGAATAAAGACTATAAAGAGATATTGTTTATAATGAATAGTCCTGGAGGTTCACCAACAGCAAGTGAAGAATTATCAGAATATTTAAAAGAGATTACTAAGAAAACGAAAGTGACAATGTATATTCAATCTATTGCGGCTTCAGGTGGATATTATATAGCTTCAAGCATAAAGCCATTAGTATCTAATAAAAATGCTATTGTAGGCTCAATTGGAGTGATTATGCCCCATTATAACTTTGGAGAGTTAGCAGAGAAGATAGGTATTGAAGAAGACTTCTTAGCTGCAGGTAAATATAAAAAACCAATAAGTATGTTGAAAAAGATAGATAAAGACAATAAAGCATATTTAACAAAACAAGTTCTTTCCCCAATGTATGAGAATTTTTTAAAATCAGTTGCTACAAATAGAGGTTTAGGTGTTGATAAATTAAGACCATTTGCTGAGGGTAAAATATATATAGCAAATAGTAAAGAGATAAAAAATGTTTTGATTGATGAGATTTCTACACTTTATTTTGTAAAGAAAGAAATGAAAAAGAAATATAAAAAGATTTCTTTTCATTCTGTAATTAAAAAAGATCCAAATAGTTTATTTGGACCGAAAGTGAAGTTAGATTTAAATGTGAAAGGGTTACTAAATAATACAATAGGAGAGATACAATGAGATTTTTAATATATAGTGAAGGCAAGAAGGATGATTTTAAAGAGTTAATAAGTTTTTTAGAGAAAGATCGATTAATTATAGTTGATTTTTTTAATGATATGGAGGAAGCAGAATATTGTGCAGAGATAAGAAAATATGATACTTGTTTAATTGAGTCAAAAACCAATATGGTTAAGTATGTTAATTTTTTAAAGAACATAAAAGTATATAATGAAGAAAGTAAGAATATTTATTTTGGAGATTCAAAAGATCAAAAAATAATAGACTATTATACGAAAGGAAGTCAATATATTCAAAATAAACAAGATATGTTTGAAGAATTATATGAAACAATATCTGCAGAAATTCATTACAAAAATATTATAATAAATACAAAAAATGAAAAGAAAATATGGATTGTAGAAGATGGAAAAAGAAAGGAAATAGAGATATATACAAAAATAGATTTTTTCTTATTAACATACTTTTTAAGACATTATGATGAAAAGATAAATGTTGGTCGATTAATAGATGCCATTTCAAAAGAGCCAGAATTAACAAAGAGTTCTATTGCAGAAACATCAATTTCATCAATTAGAAAATTATTTAAGGAAGAGTTAAATATCAATCCAATTAAAGCCTTTAAAAAAGTGGGCTACAGATTTGCATATTAAGGATATAAGATGAAAAAAATACTTTTATTAATTTTATTCAGTTCTTTATTGTTTTCAAGAACAGAAATAAAAATTATTAATATTTCTGAAGGTAGTAATAATATAAAATTAGATAATCTATATTATAAGAAAGCAAAAGAGGTTTTTTCAGAGTTATGGATAGATAATGTTACAGAAGAAGGTAAGATTACTATAGATTTTAATATTATTTCAAGAAAAGGAACACTTAATTCATATAAGATTTTAAAAAGAACGAAAAGTAAAGTTTTTAATACAGAAATAAACGAATTTCTTAAAGATATAAAAAACATTAGAATTAATAGAGAAAGAACAGAGAGTGGCTATTTAAATATAATTATATCTTTTGCTTTTATTAAAGAAAGAATTATTACAATAGACCCTATTTCAGTATATAAAGATGCAGGAAATAAAATATATAAGGATTATATTAAGTATTTAAATTATTCAAAAGGATATTCTAGAAAGAAAGTAGAAGACATTCTTGCTGATAGAAAAAAGACAATTACAAAATTCATGTTATTGGCAATTTATAATGACTATATTGTAAATGATGAAAAGAAAGCCAACCATTATTATGATATAATCATAAATCAAAAATTAGATAGATTTATCAATAGTGTAGAGGGATTATATATTGTTGATTATTTATTAAGAAGTAAAGAATATGGATTAATATTAGAGATACTTCCGGAACTATCCTGTCAACTAATGAAAGAACCTGAAAAAAGTGAATGCTTCTATTTTAGGGCAAGTTCATTATATAATTTAGGAAATGAAGGATATATTATCCCATTAAGAAAGGCAAAAGAAAAAGTTCCACAAGCGAAGAATCTAATAGAAGAAATAAAAGAAAAAAAGAGGAGGGGAAAATGAGAATATATTTATTATTAATACTTAGCATAAATCTAATATATGGAGCTGCTACAGAAAAAATAAAAATTAAAGATTTTGGAATAGATGGCCACATGTATGATATAGTTGAAGAAAATATGATGCAAACGATTAGAGATAAAGCAGATAATTTTCAAATAACTAAGGAAAAGATGAGAGCTATTCTAAAAAGAGAGATGAAGAAACAATCTGTAGGAACAACTGAGCTACCTTTTGGAAAAGAAAAAAAAGAATATTCAGAAAAGAATTATCAGATTCTTAATCAAGATGTAGTTAATCCATTAGGGAGAGTTATAAAGAAAAAAGGGGATAAAGTTCTTTTAAATACACCAAAATCTTTAGATATCTGTTTTATAGATGGGGCAGATCCAGTTCTTTTAAAAAATCAAATAAAATATTTTGATAAGCTTGTTACTAAGACAAATGGGCTACGTTGTGTCTATATGGTTTCGAATAAATCAGTATTGGATTTAAATAAGGAATATTATCCTAGATTGTTTTATCCTTCAAAAAGTATATATGAGCAAAGATTTATGATAAAATCTATTCCAACATACATTCATATAGAAAAAGATAGAAAGTATTTCTATTCATATCCTATAGAAATGTTTAAAAAAGAGGTAAAATTAAAATGAAAAAGTTAAAAGTATTTATATTCTCATTAATGATTCTTATTATACCTATAGATTCAAAAGCAGGATTAATAGATGGTGCAACAAATGCAGTTAATGGAGCAATTGGTGATTTTGGGGGGTCTATAGTAGGTGGAAGGAATGTTACACCATTATATAGTTTCTTAAGAACAACACAATGGGATCTGTTTTTCTCAGAATTTGAGATTGGTTTAGATATAGGTTGGTGTTCTTACGGTAGTTTCTCATTACCTGGATTTAAAGCAAGAATGGTAGAACCAATTGCATATTTTGAGTCAAGTAAAACAAGATGGAATTTCCTATTTGCTGATATTGACTTATCAACACCAATAGATTTATTTATGAATGGAGCATCAAGAGATACAAATGGTCAAGAAGAAAATCAAGGTGGGAGAGATGATGTTGTTTGGACTCATTATATTAAGTTCCCTATTTTTGGATTATTATTTGGGTCAAACCTACAGTTTGCTTGTTTTACAGCAGGTGGAGCAAACTTCTTTATATTCTCTGAGTTTCTTCCAGGATATACAGAAGATGTATTGTATGTAAATGTTATTCCAGATAATGTTCTTATGTATACTCCTGTGGGACTAGTAGCTACTGTAGCAGACTGTGTTTCGTCAACATCAGTAAATTTAATGAGTGGATTTGAACCATCTGGGATAACACAATATACAAAAGGAGTCGGTCCGATTTCAGATACAAGTGGAAAAGGTGTTGGACTTGGTGGAGCAGAATATGTCTTAAATTCTTTAAGAAATGCATTTTACTGGAATGTTGGTTGTGATAGTTTTTCACCTGTTGGAGGATATATTAAAGCATCTGACCCAGGATCAGATAATGAAACAATTGCTCATGGTATGATGAATTTAATACATGGAGTGTCATCTGTATTACCAATAGCACTATTGAAGAAACAAACACAATTTATAGGATTCGGGCTTAGCTCAATGTGTTTTCCAACACCTTATCCAAAGATGATTGATGCTCAATATTTAATGCAAAGAGCAGGAATTCCTTCAATAGGTAAAGCACATGCATTTGGAGCAACACCAGCAATAACGACAACATTAGTTAATTTGCCAGGTTCAGGAGATGGATGGGTAAATTTAGTTTGGGAATATAGAGATTACTATGCTTTTGCATATCATTGCCCACAAATATAAAACATAAGGAGAATAAATGAGAAAGATATTATTAGGATTAGTGTTATTGACAGCAGTTATAGTTGCAGAAGGAACTATAGAAGAATTAAAGAATTTTAAGATTCCAACAAAGGAATCTTTAAAAGATATTAAAAATAATTTTTCTAAATTAAATAAAACTGATATAGATGTTAAAAAATATGGAAAACTATTAGATAAATCAACAGGAATGATTGATTTAGATAAACAGTTGAAAGATAGTTTAAAACAATATAAAGGGGATGATTTTATGACAAAAGAAGAATATTCACAAGTCGTATCAGCTGTTGTCAAAGCAAGAGAAGTAATGAAAGAAGATATGATCTCTGAATATATTATATATTTAACATCAGAAACAGTTCCTGATTCAGCATATATGGATATCCTACATTCAGTAGGTATACTTCAAGAAAATGGAGCTAAAATAAAGACAAAGCAATATTTAATAGGAATCCCAAAAGACTTTAAAAAATATATGTTTGATAAGAGGGACTATATGATGAAAATGACAGAAAAAGAACAAAAATATATTTTGAAAAATTTTGCTATAAAAATAGATCCAAGAATGTTTGAAATGTTTGAGGTCAAGAAGGTTCCAGCAATCATATATGGAATATGTAGTGGTAAAAACCCTGGAAAAGATAACTGTAAATTTACATATATGATTAGAGGAGATTCATCATTAACTAATTTCTTTGAAAGAATTAGTGATGAAGACCCTAGATATAAAAAATATTGGGAATACTTAATTGGAAATAAAATTGTAAATAAACAATTAAAGAAAGAAATAAAAAAATGATTTTAGATTTACTTTATAATTTTTTAATTGGAGGTGCTGTAGGCTTACTTTTCGGGCTTATGGTAAAATTTAACAGAAGAAAGCCTAAAAAAGAAGAAAAAGAAGAAAAAAACCCTATCAATTAATCTTTTATTTTGCTATAATGTATTTTACTTATAGGTAGCACTTGCTACCTAATTAAAAAGGAGATTTCTTTGAATATAAATGGAAACATTATAAAAAAACTATCTGAAATACAAAATAAAGAATTACAAAAAGCATCTTCAGAACATTATAACAATAACAACTTTTTATTATTTGCTATAAGTTTAAGTTCTAAGAAAAGCACAGTAGTTAACGCCTTGATACAAGAATTAAATTTATCAGAACGAGAAATAGAAATTTATATTTCAAAATTGGCAAAAGAAGAAATACTCTCTAAAGATGATGAAAAACTAATTAAAAAAATTAATGGTAAATATAAATCTAAAAACTATGAACAAGAAATAGATGAAATTATAGAACACTTCAATAGAGTGGCAAATAAAAGAGTTAGATCATCTAAACCAGTTATACAAAAGTTAACTTCATTATTAAAAACAGAAAAATATGAAATAAAAGATTTTAAAAAAGTTAATTTATATTTTACTAGATTATGGTCAGTTCAACCAAATATGGCTCAATATGTTGATATGAATACTTTCTTTAGATTGACAAAGTTTGAAGAGAAATTAAGCAAGGCAAATGACTTCTTTGATGAATTAAACTCTTATAAAAAAGAAACAAAGAAACTATGCCAAGAATTTAAATCAATGATACATATTGAATATATTCAAAGAAATAAGTTAATCTCTTCATCAAATGGAGATTCTTGTGAAGATATACCTTTACAATTACAAACACTTGTTATTCATTGGTTAAAGCAAAATTATACTATTGATGAGATTATAGATACTATTAGTGGAACAGCTGAACAATGGTCAAAAAAAGCTAACTTTTCTCAATATATCTCATTCAGTAGAATATTAAATGAAAAATTCCCAGATAGAGCAAATGCTGTAAAAAGACTAAAAGATAAAGGAAAGATATTAAAAACTGGAGTTAGTTCTGTTGAGAACTGGATAAATAAAGATAAGAAAGAAGAACATATAATAGAAGAAGCGGTTCTTATAGAACATAAGACAGATGAAATAGATAATTGGATAAATGCAAAATGAAAGATTTTATAAAAAATTTATTTAAGAAAAAGATAAAACCATTTAAATTAGAAATTAAGGAGATATAAATAATGACAAAAGAACAATTCGGAAGAGGACTTCAATTAATTAACTCAGTGACTACAAATCAAATAGAGAGTGAGGATCAAATAGAGACATATTTTTTACTATTAGGGGACTTGAACGCAGAACAATATTTAAAAGGAGTTATAAGCCTATTAAAGACTAAAAAGAACATGTATACTCCACCTTCACCAGCTGAAATAATTGAATTCTATAATAAAGAAATGGATATTCATTTAAATACAGATAATATTTTAGATTATATTAAAAGAGATATTATGATGTGTGGTAAAAGACATAAACCAAACTATCAAGAAAACATTATGTATACTATTAATAAATTAGGTGGTTGGGAATATATTTGTGGTTTAGAAAATTTTAGTTATTTTGAGAAAAGCTTTAAGGAAGAATATAAAGAAGTAAATAAAAAAGACAGATTATTAAGCTAAATAATCTGGATTAAATTCATCAAATATCAATCTAACAGGAACAACCTGAACTTTCCCATTTAAATAATACTCTCTATATGTATCAGAAACAGTATCTCCAAAATATTGTAGAGTTATCACTCTTGTAGGATATAATTTAGAAAATAACTTCATATCTACTATTGAGTTGTCCCAATTAAACTTTTCAGTAATTGTATTAAAAATACCTTTGAATTTGGATATATCTATACCAGATATATCAGAAAGATTTTCCATATATCCAGATTTGTTAAATTCAACATCATCAATTAAAATAAAGAATCTGTTCATTAAAAATTTTCCTTAATATATTTTTTCATAACATCAATCTCAGGAATCCAATCAATAAAATTAACTTCTGTCCCTGTTTGCTTTAATCCATCTAAATCACCACTACCTCTTAACTCAATATCTTTCTCAGATAATTTAAATCCATCTTCAGATTCTGTAAGATATTTTAGTCTTTGTTTCGTTAAATTTTTTATTTTAGATGTTGAAGGAATCAAATAACAAAATCCTTGTAATTCACCTCTACCACATCTTCCCCTAATTTGATGTAATTGAGATATACCAAATCTATCAGCACCCTCAATAAATACATGAGCAATTCGCTTATTAGAAAATCCTGAATCTACCATTACTGTCGCAATAAGAATATCAAACCCACCATTCATATAATCAGCAATGATAACATCAACTTCATCTTTCTTCATTCTACCATTGATACTATTTATTTTTGCTTTTGGAAAATACTTTTTATATTTTTTAACTGTATCTCTAACATTAACCATGTCATTACTATCAATAGAAGGAACAATTACTAAAGATTGCTGATTATCCTTAATTCTTTTTCTAATTTCTTCAACCTCAAACATATCCTTAAAGTCAAACATAGTTGTTATTCTTTCTTTTCTATTCTTTGGCTTAGCCTTTATCTGAAAAACAGAAAAGTTTGTAAATATAGATGAAGCCAATGTTCTTGGAATAGGAGTTGCTGTCATATATATAATATGTGGTTCATTATTAAATCTCTCATGTAATGCCTCTTTAGCATGAACACCCATTTTTTGTTCTTCATCAATATATACAGCTTTTAAATTAGTAAAATCTAATGAATTTACAGAAGTTGTTCCAATAACTATTAATGGCTCTCCTTCACTTAATCTTTTGTTCATTTTTCTTTTCTCAGCTGCCTTTGTCTTTGAATGTAATAATACAACTGACTCTTCACCAAATAATTCAACAGCTTCCTCATAATGTTGTCTACTTAATATTGATGTTGGTGTTATTATTGCTACTTGATACCCTTGATTATACATAACATATGCTGAAATTAAAGCAACTAATGTTTTACCTGAACCAACATCACCATAAATTAAAGATTTGCTTCCTGTTTTTGCAGCAAATACTTTTAATAGCCCATCAATTGTTGCCTTCTGGTCATTTGTCAATTCAAAAGGTAATTTTTCTAACTGTGCCTTTACAACTAAATGGTCTTCCTTACCATAAGATATACTTGGAGTTATATTCTCTGTTTCTGATAAATGACTCCCTAATAATATTCGCCATATTTTTTCAATATTAATTCTTTTAGTAAATCCATCATATAATATAAAGTCATCAAATTTAGCAACAGGAACAGGAACAAAACCATGAGTAAACCTTAAAGCTTTCTTTAAGTCTTGCATGCCAAGTTCTTCCTCTATTGATAGAGGTAAATAAAATTTATTTCTATCATCACTTAAATCTTTTATTATTTTTCTAAATACATTCTTTATTTGAAAATAAGTAGTTTTCTTCTTTAAAAGATATTGTGGCTCAGGCATAATAACAGCACCATTAGAATTATTGCTTAAACTGCCTCCAATAGGGTCTAATTTAGCTCCTTCCATCATAACAATACGGAAACCTTCTCCATTAGTAAATGACGTGATTTTAGCCGTTACTTGTAATAATGTTTCTTCAGGAGCACTTTTCTCTAAACTATACATAAATTTCTTTAATGCTTGATTCGCTGTAATCCAATTGAGAATTAAAGACTCTCCATTTTTATAAAGTCTTGCTTTTATTTTAGTTAGTCTTGATCCCATAGCAACAGTCTCAAAACTATCGATATATCCATAAGTAGTGATTTTGGTTTTGTCTGGATATTTTTTAATATCCCCTAATGGAACAGACATGGCAGATACATTATATCCTTTAGGCTGTATGTCAGTAATAAGTTCATGTTCATTTTCTAGTTGGTATGTTTCTAATAGTTCTTTCATTTTGTGAGACCTGTCTATAATTAATTATAATATCATACCATAATTCAGCTTATAAAGCAAGGGATTTGTTTTTCGTAGAATTGAAGACTCTAAAAGAGTCCTCAAATGTTTAATATTTAAACATTATCCATATATTTCATTATTGAAATCTAACCATTCAATAATGCTTTCAGCAGTTTTAGAATTTAATCTTTTTACAGATAAATCAGCAGTTAAGCCAAGTCTTGTAAAATCTCCAGGGATATCTCCTCTTGAAAGTCTTGCTTCGACTTCTTCTTCAGGAATCTTTTGAGCAAGAAGTGTTTTTCTAATCTCATTTTTAGGAATATCCATATAAATAATAACAACATTTATATCTAAATCATGTCTCTCAACATATGCTTTAATTTGAAGAGCTCCATTTGGCTCTACAACAAGAAGCATGTCTCCAGATATTCTTTCAAATTCAGAGGCTTGAACACCATAGAATTTTCCAGAATTAGCTGGAAACTCTACAGATTCAATCATAGCTCTTTTGTGAAATTCTTCTATAGAGACATAATAATAATCTCTACCTTCAACTTCACCAACTCTAATGTCTCTAGTTGCTGTTGATACTAATATAGAAAATCTATCTGGATGTAATTCCACAATTTTCTCAGCTTGGGTTGTTTTACCTGAACCACTATCTCCAATGAATAGTAGTAAATCTCTTTTTTTCATGTTTTTCCTTAGTTTTAATTTATTTATGTAAGTATATATATACAATACATATTTTGTTATAGTGCCTTAAATTGTAAAAATGATTAATCAACTCCAAAAAGGAGAAGATTTTAAGATATAAGCTTTCTTAAATCTATATCTATTAATTCTGGTTGTTTTTCAAGAACTGTTTCTACAATTAATGACATTAACCACATATCAAAAAATCCACTTTCATTTTCATCATATCC
>Ga0256824_10000486_pt1 | contig 15329 bp, 12 predicted proteins | sample CV67metaG_FD_191570 | JGI IMG/M metagenome (GOLD analysis project Ga0256824, IMG submission 191570) | Hydrothermal vent microbial communities from East Pacific Rise, Pacific Ocean - CV67 | ecosystem: Environmental > Aquatic > Marine > Hydrothermal vents | place: Pacific Ocean: East Pacific Rise...
GGGAGAATTTAATGACACTACTAAGCATAGTAGGGGATGATATTAGTCGTATCGTCCCACTACTTTACGCATATAAAGACCAAATAAAACAACATATATTACTTTGTGATGATGACCCATCAAATTACGCAAGAGCAAAAACACTTCAAAAAGGTATGCAAAAATTTTCTGCACAAAATACTCTAGGTTGGTATACAAAAATTATTTCAACCAACGAGGATTCTGCAGAAGATATTAAACGTGTTGCAAAGGAACAATTTACTGATGCTGAAGAGTTATGGTTAAATGCGACTGATGGGTATCCTGCTATTACTATATTACTTAGTGACCTAATACGTAAGGAAGGTGGGAAGATACTTTCATACGATCACTTTGATAATGATTTACACATTATTGATACAGATGGGCATATGACTACAGAGAAATTAGCTGGGAAAATTGATGTTGAGAGTTATCTGATGATGCTTGACTATAGTATTGTTAGTAAGACAACAACTAAGCAATTGGCATCCAGAAAAACACATATTATGGAACTTTATAAAAAAGAGTCTCTCTTTAAAAAAGTGAGACGTGCACTTGTAGAAGAATGCCACAATCGTCCAAATGACTTTGATATGTCTATGTCTGGAGACATGTTAAGAACCTTGGAGCATTTAGGTATTGTAGATGACAAATATAAGTTAATTCCTTCTCAAGAAAAAAGTATACAGGGAGACTTGTATGAAGAGTATACTTTTTGGTTATGTGAAGCATTACATCCGGATGATATTTTAATGGGTGTGGTGATAGATTTTGATGATGAAAAAAGTGAACCTATGAATCAGTATAGGGTTAGCAATGAATTTGATATTTTGATGATGCATAATAACCGTATTTATACAGTAGAGTGTAAGTTTTCTAAACAACTTGATGGGTTAGAATTTGTTTACAAATATGATGCAATTATAGACTACTTTGGAAAGGCTTCCAAAGCGATTATTGCTAATATTTCTTCTAAACATAAAGAACCTTACCTCAATACAAAAAGTTCTAGTAACTTTAGACATTCTACATTAAGACGTGCAAGATTGGCTGGAGTTGCTGTGTATCATGAATCACAGATGAATGTGATTAAGTTTCAGAATTTAGTTCGAAACTTTTTTCATATAAATTAAATGTTAGAAAATAAAAAAGGGGAGAATAGTGGAAGAAAAAAAAGAATTGTTTAGTACACATATTTTAATGTTACCATTTATTTTTGATGAAGATGTGACAAAGATAAATCAATCATTAATTAAAAATGGACAATGGGAATATGGAAAGTTTGATGCTGGACACGGACATGAAAATTATAATGAATATATATACTTCTATGAACATGTTAGAAAAACACTTTATTCAGATAAGGATATGACCGAAACACAAGCAGCATATTATTTTGAATTTAAGGAGCAAAAGGGAGTCTATGTTTTAGAATTATCGAACAAAGAGTATCAGTTAGATATTGTAGGTATATCTATGCGAACCTTTGATACTGGGGTAGGTATTCTTTCTATTGAACTTGAAAATAGTACTTACTATCAGGCAAAAGATATATTAATTATAAATGATTTTGCTAGACGTCTTTTCCCTCAGTTTTTAACTCAAAATAAAACTAAAAACCTTATATTGGATGAAGTGCAACAAGCCTTTCTTCCTAAGAGGGTTGGTATTAAGTTGGAAAATATCGAAGCATACGAAGATTTTTCTTACTATACGGATAATGTAAATATTTCTAAAGATGTTACCAATTTACCTCACTATATACATGTCTTATTGGGTAAAGATTTTACGTCTCATAAAAATAGTGAAGATCGTATTCATATTGAACCTATCATTGATGATAGAATGTTTGTCATTTCAATGTATATGAATGATGCACTGGCTGAAAAAATGAAAATATATGATAATCAGTTTAATCAGTATGAATATGAAACTAATAATTTTTGGTATGAATATGTTTTTGTTGATGGTAATGGTAAAACTTGTCAGAGTAAGCATATGACAAAAAAACTTATAAAAGAGACAACCTATGATAGATGGGTAGAGTGGGGAACATTATTTGGCTTGAGTCGTTATTCTTTTGTTGCATTGACAGGTAGTTGGTACGGAAAAAATAGATTGGCACCACATATGCAAACAATGTATTTTCAAATGTTTACGTTGCTTTTAGCATACAGAGCATCTATTTTACACTTTTCAAAACGTGTAGCTGCATTAACTTTAAAAGAAAAAGAATCATTTAATTTGGAAACATTACAGAGTGATGTAACAACTATTTATAGAGATTATATTAATTTTCAAAATAATCTTTTATTTAGAGAAGTAACAGCTCAAGAACAAGGTATAGAACTTTATGAACAGGCATTAAAAGTAATGCAGATAGATAAACAAGTTAAAGATTTAGATAATGAGATTGAAGAGTTGCATGCCTATGTTTCTATGAAAGTCCAAGAAGCACAATCTAAGCAAGCAGAGGAAAGAGAAAATAGGTTAGAAACCATTTCTAACTTGGGGGCAGTATTTTTACCAGCAACTGTTATAGCAGGTATATTTGGGATGAATACCATAGAATTTGCCCAAAATACTAATAGTATGTGGTTAAGTGGTGCACTTATCTTTTTCAGTGCATTATCTGGCTTTGTTGTAATAAAATCCAAATATATTGTTGTTAAAGTTTTTAGTGCAGCAGTATTATTGGGGTGTGTAGTTACCTCATTGTTTTTTATGCCAAATAAAAAGAGTACAAGTATAACCCAAACACAACTTACAAAAAAGGAGATAACAAATGTCAACAAATCCGATAGATAAGTTTAAAATAGTATTTAAACTTCATCAGCATACACCCATTATTCACTTTCAAAGTGATCAAAAGGGTGCTACCCTGAGGGCTACAGAGTTGAAGCCTAAATTTGATAAGTTTCTTATAGAGTATATTTTTAAAAATGATGAGAGCCATTATGAAAATTTCCTAATACCAGGAAAAGAAAAAGCATTAGATTACAAAGTGAGCATAACACCAGATATAACACCTCCTAAAGATATCTCAGATAGAAATGCATTATTTTTTGGAAATATGGGTGATGGTAAAGATAAAAGATTTAAAGAAAATAATCAAACTACTACTTTGACACTCTTTTCATATAACAATGCACTCATTAAAATACTTAGAGAAAATTTTGAAGCTTTTTTAGCAAATACAAACTTTGCGACACGACAATCAAAAGGTTTTGGTAGTTTTTATCTTTCTAAACCATTTGATGCAACACTAGTAAGACACAAAGTTTATAGTTTTACATCCTCTGTAAATGGATGGCAAGAAGACCTAAAACATTTTTATGGATTTCTAAGAGCTGGTATTAATACAGCAAATTTTAGAGGTATCTATGCCAAAGCAGTTATATTTGCTTATGCAAAAGAAAAAGGTATCACTTGGGATAAAAAGGCTATTAAAAAACGTTATATGAAGTCACATCTTGAGAAACAACAAGATGAACATTTTGGTTCTGATACACCTGTACATTATGATAGTGGAAATGAAAAGATCATGAGAGACCTTTTTGGTCTTTCATCAAGCCAAAGTTGGATGTCTTATAAAGCAACAGTAACCAAAGATGATACATCTAAACAAATGGCTCGTTTTAAATCACCAATTACTTTTAAACCTGTAAAAGATGGAAATAAAATGCGTATTTATTTTTGGGCTGATGAAAGTGTAGAGCAAATGCTTAATAAAGAATTTTTAATCAAAGTAAATAATTCTGGAGATCTAAAACTTAGTACACCAGCTCAGTTTACATTCCAAGATTTTTTTGATTTCGCCTTTAATTTAGATTTGTCAAAACATATAGACTCAGACTTTCATGATAATGATCAATATAAAAAACTTGTAAGAATGTTTAACGAAATAAAGGAGAGTAAATGACCTACATAGCTCTAACCATAGGACCCATCTATAAAACGCTCTCAAATGCGAAAAAAACAAGAGAACTCTGGGGTGGTTCTTATCTTTTCTCTTATGTAATGAGAGAAATTATTGCAACATTTAAAGAGAGAGAATTTATCGTTCCTTATATAAAAGATAAAACTATTTTTGATTCAGGAAGAGAAGTGGGACTTTTTCATGATAGGTTCATATTTGAATCTAAAGATGGAGACAAGGAAACTTTAGAAAAAGTAGTAAACTCAGTGTTGCAAAACTTAGCTGATAACACTAAGTTAAACTTAGAGTTTTTGACATCTTATTTACAAATATACATCGTAGAAAAAGAGCTGGAAAATGGTAAAAATCCCATCTTGGAGCTAACTCCTTACCTTGATACAGCAGAACTTTTTTACACAGTAGGGCAACATAAAGAAAACCCACTTAGTAATATGTTAACAGGTAACAACAGCTTCTTGACCAAAGATGCTTTCGGTGCATCAAAGTCTTTCCCTTCTTTGCCAGAAATAGCCATGCATGACATAGATGCCGTAAATGTTAAATCTTTACTTAAAGATGATGAGTTGGAAGTCTATGATAACAGTGAACTCAAACCTCACCTCAAACCATACCATAAGTACTATGCCATCGTACATGCAGATGGAGATAGCATGGGTAAAGTAGTTGAGAAGCTAAAAGGGAAAGATGACTTTCAGAACTTCTCTAAAAAACTTTTTGAGTACTGTACCACTTCTCACAAGCTTATCTCAAACTTTGGTGGAGAGACCATCTTCGCAGGTGGTGATGACTTGCTCTTCTTTGCCCCTGTAGTCAGTGGAGACAAAACCATCTTTGACCTTTGCGAAGAGATAAGTAAAGATTTTGATGAAAGCTTTAAAGATGAAGCGACACTCTCTTTTGGAGTGTCTATGCAGTACTATAAGTTTCCTCTCTATGAAGCGTTGGAAAAAAGTAGAAATCTTTTATTTGATGATGCAAAAACAGGTGCCAAGAACAACATTGCTTTCTCTGTAACTAAACATAGTGGACAAACATTTAAAGCTATCATCCATAAAGGAGATAAAGAGTTGTATGAAAACTTTAAACTTTTTTCTTCTAATATCAAGGGAGGAGAGGGCTTAGATAACTTCTTAGGTTCTTTACACCATAAGCTTGATACCCATAAAATTGTACTTTCACGTATAGGTAAAGACAAAGAAAGACTCAAAGCATTTTTTGACAACTACTTTAATAATGATGAACACAAACAATATGAAGAGATATTTACCCAAATGATAGACTTTATGTATGAAGCCTACAGTAACAATGAGCCAAAAGAAGCACTAGAAACTGTCTATGCTACTCTTAGATTTGTAAAGTTTATACAAGGAGCTAAATCATGAGATACCTAGTAACATTAAACCCTCTAGAGCCATTTATGTTTGGAGGAGACCAAACTTTTGGAACACTTGGAGACAAAGATGCAGGAAGCTACCTAGTGAAGTCCAGAATGTTTCCTCAGCAAACAGCACTTCTGGGTATGCTAAAAAAAGTACTCATGACACAAGAGGGACTTCTTACACGTAAACGAAGAGGTGAGTGGGTGGACAAGCAAAAACGAGAAAGTACTAACAGCTTAGTAGGGCAAGAAAAGTTCAACATGCTTGAGACTAAAGTACAAAACTTTGGAGCCATAAAAAACATTAGCCCGATCTTTCTACTTAAAAATAAAAAACGATATATAAAAAAAGTAGACATTGACACGTACCCCTACAGTGACGGTATACTTAAAGATTTCAATGGAAAGATAGACATCTATGACAACTTTGTTGCAGTAGATGGTGGCAAGAACTATAAACAAGAAGACATTTTTAAGTCTGTAGAACAAACAGGTAACAAGAAAGGTGGAGAAGAAAACTCACTTTTTAAGAAAACAACCTACCTTTTAAAGGACAAGTTTACCTTTGCTTTTTATGTAGACTTAGACTGTGATCTAGAAAGTGATATGGTCACGCTTGGAGCAGACAGGTCAGCATTTATGATGACCGTAGTGGAAGATAAGACTCCTTTGGATTATGTAGATAAAGAGGGCTACTTAACTCTACTGAGTGATGCCTACATCAACATAGATATCAAAGAGAACTGCGACTTTGCCATTACATCAGAACTAAGCCATAGAAACCTAAAATCTAAAAAGTCAGCCATAGTCAAACATACATTTGAAAAAAGTAATACGCTCTATCTTTACGAAAAAGGTTCTGTATTCATCAATCCCTCAGAATCATTCATGGTAGCACTCAACCAAGACAACTTACAACAAATCGGATATAACAAATATACTACAGGAGACAAATAATGAAAAAAGAACTATATACTATAACAACACTAAGCAACTTACACGTAGGCAGCGGAGACATAAACTTTGACATCATAGACAAGCAAGTTCAACGTGATGCTATCACTACATTACCTACCATACATAGCTCTAGTCTCAAAGGAGCTTTTAGAGAAGCATCTGGAGAAGAAAACCAATACACTAAGTACATCTTCGGACCAGAAAATAAAGACAATGATGCTCACCAGACAGGGGCATTTCACTTCTTTGAGGCTTCTTTGTTGAGTCGTCCTGTACGTAGTAATAAAAAGCCTTATTTTATGGCTACCTCTGTAGGTATCATAGAAAACTTTTTAGTATACTTAGAAGACTTTGATATTAACTTTGATGAAAAACTGAAGGAAGAGCTCACAAAGTTGAGTAAAGAAAAGGTAAGTAAAGGCTCTCCACTTGTTTTTGAAAACATAGAGGGGGTCATCTTGGAAGATGAAAAAGCAAAAGTTTCTTCTTTAGATGTCTCTGCGTTAAAAGACTTTCTAGGAGAAAACTTAGCACTGTTTGAAGATGAAGATTTTAAAGCATTGACTCTACCTGTGTTGGCTAGAAACTATTTAGAAGAGGGTGTCAGCAAGAATCTTTGGTACGAAGAAGTAGTTCCCAAGAAGTCAAAATTTTATTTTGTTGTAGCCAAACCTACAAATATAGACAATGCTGACTACAAAGAAAATATTGCTAAGTATGAAACACGTTTTGAAAATACAAAAAATGTTCAGTTTGGAGCAAATAAATCCATAGGATATGGTTTTTCTAGGGTGCAAAAGGTTTCACTATGAGTAAAAAGAATATAGAAAAGTACATACCTGATACGATGAAAGTTTTAGAGAGAACATTTGAAAATAGTACTATCCCCTCTGCGTATAATGGTTATATTTCTTCTTTTGGAGCAAGTATCATACAGAGTGGACTTTTACCTACCTTGGCACTTTTTGAAAACACAAATTCATCAACCAAAGAGAATAAAGAGTACCTCTCTTACATTATTATGCAAGTCATATCTGGGAATGAAGATGATAAGTCTCTTTTACGTTACTGTTTAGATAAAGATGAAACTTTGGTAAAGCAACAAATCTTAGACATCTCTGTAGCTTTAAAACTAAGTATACGTACCTTTAAGCTAGACAAAGGAGACAAAGATGAGTAGTGCAAATATAGGTTGGCTTTTTTACAAAGACTACTTCAAAGGACTAGACTATAAAGAGATACTAGACAAAAAAGAAGACAAAAACAGTAAGTACATAGAAAGTAAGGTAGCACAAATCATCGCTTCTAAGTTTGTAAAAACTGAAGAAGAGATACTTGGAAGTACTAGATTTCAGGGTACAACATCTTATCCTGGACTCATCTTGGGGTCTGGTAATGCACATGAAGTACCTAGTGTGAAAGGGCAAGCCATTTTAGGTTTTCATTTTGACTATACTTCAGGGTTACCTGTGATCGCAGGTTCATCTATAAAAGGTGTACTCAGAAGTGCATTTAAACACCCAGAATATATACAGGCTCTTTTAGATGATGCAGATATAAATGTAGAAGATGTAGAAAAAGAGATATTTAACAATGCAGATGTGTTTTTTGATGCTTATATTATAAAAGCAGATGCTTATGAACGTATATTGGGAGATGACTACCTTACTCCTCATGCTGACCCTTTAAAAGACCCTATACCTTTACGTTTTATAAAAGTATTGCCAGATGTGACTTTCTTGTTTCAGTTTGAGATCTTAGATAAAGGGATTCTTTCTAAGTATAAAAAGGCTGAGCTTTTTCAAAATATTTTAGGAGATTTAGGGTTAGGTGCTAAAACCAATGTTGGATACGGAAAGCTTGAAAATTTTAAAAAGAATCAAACAGCTGAAGAGTTAGAAGTAGAAAGATTGGAGCGTGAGAAAAACTTATTGAATGAGGCTCTTTTATCTAAAGATATTGCCATATTAGAAAAATTTATGGTTGATTTCCCAAAATCGGATGCTATAGATAAGATAAAAGTAGAGATTGAAACGTTGAAATTTTCTACTCAGAGTGATTCTCTTCAAAAGAAGTTTGATGAATTGGATAAGAAAAATAAAAAATACTTACAAACATTTATTGAAGCAAATGAAAAATATGATTATGCGGCAGAGATTGTAATCGAAGCAAACAAATGTTTAGATGCTCTTGATAAAAAGGTTGAAGTTAGTATTGAAATTTTATCTACACTAGGTGATGCTAAAAGTTTTAAAACTGCAATTGCATCACTAAAGACTATTAGTGATGATGATAAAGTAATTATTGCAGAACATGCTAAGCGTATATATCTTTCTTTAAAAGGGAAAAAACAAAAAAATTGTTTTAAAGAGATGCAACTTGGTAGTCTTTTAAATGATAAAGTATTTGAATCAGGTATTAAAGAGAGTGTAGGGGCGAAGTAGTCCGAAAGGAAGCTAACATGTTCACCCAAACCCTAGAACAACTCTTCACCCTCAAAGCCCTAAAAAATGCTTTTGCAGAAATAAGCTCTAGGGCTGTGGGGATTGATGGTGTTTCTTTAGAAGTTTTTAAAGAAGACTTACTTGAAAACCTTGAAGAGTTACAACAAGAGCTTTTTAAAAGTCGGTACACCCCTGAACCCTTAAAACATATACAGATAGAAAAAGATGATACCTCCGAGCGTCCCATTGGGTTGAGTTCTCTACGTGACAAGATAGTCCAAAAAACATTGGCTATGGCATTGGCTGATTATTATGAACCACATTTTAACGATAAAAACTATGGCTTTAGACGTAATAAAGATACGCTTAAAGCTGTAGCACGCTGCAAAGACCTTCTTCAAAAAGGACGTATATGGGTACTGCGTACAGATATAGATAATTTTTTTGAACATATTAACCATGAGAGGCTTATGCATATCTTGGCTGCACGTATAGAAGACGCAAGAGTGGTGCAACTCATAGCAAGTTTCTTAACCAATGGTAGTTTTGCTCGCTATAGGTACCTCTCTAACACCGAAGGTATCCACCAAGGTGATCCACTTTCTCCACTTCTTTCTAACATCTATCTCAATCAACTTGATTGGTTTTTAGAAGAGCAGGGAATGGCTTTTGTACGATATGTAGACGACATAAGCATTTTTGCTCGAAGTAAGAAAGAGATAGAACAGTATCAGATTGACCTAGAAGCGTATCTTCATTCTATAGACTTGCATATCAATAAAACGAAAACACATATAGCACATAGTGTAAAAGAAGGTTTTACTTTTTTAGGCATACACTTTAAAGGTTGGGAACTTTCCATAGCTAAAGACCGACTAGACCAAAGCATAGCTAAGTTTCATAGGTATGCACAGCAGACTAAACCTTTTGATGAAATGATAGTAAGACTCAACCAATTTATGCAAGGTTTGTCTAACTACCAACTAAAAGTGATAGGTGCAGAACATGAGCAAATGCGTTTACTTAAAGAAGCAATGCTTCTTGCCTTACATGAACGTGTCTATAAAGAAAAGAAACGAGGAACCATAAAGACTAAAGGGGCATTTACGAAACAACTTATATTGTTGGACTTTCCATTTAGTTTTGGTAAAGTAGAGAAAAAAGACTATGTTAAACGCATCATATCTAAAGCATTTGAAAAACATTTAGCCCATAAAACATATGTGAAAGCAGAAAGTAAAACCACAAGTAAAAAACGACAATACGCTAAAAAATATGCTACCTCTTCTGTACTACATATAACGGAACCAGGACTTTACATTGGTGTGGCTAAAAATACCATTACGCTTAAGAAAAAAGGTAGAGTGATTCATCAAATGCCTAAAACACAGTGTGAACGCATAATTATCGCTTCTAGAGGGGTTTCTTTGAGTTCTAATGTAGTAGAACTTTGTGCCACACTAGGAATAGGCATAGACTTTCTAAGCAATAGTTATAAAATAGAAACACCCTATGCATCCATTTTTGCTAACAACAACAGCTATGCAAAAATGACGCTTTTGCAGATAAAGATACTCGAAAGTCCCATGCAGATGAAGTTTGCCAAAGCTTTCATAAAAGGGAAGTCTAAAAACCAACTCAATTACATTAAAAATCTTGATAGACACCACTGTATGCTTGAGTCAGAAATATCTCAGATGGAGTACAGAATAAAGACGACGATTAAAAAAGCAAAAACACCTAATGAATTGATGGGCTATGAAGGGCAAATAGCACATATATATTGGCAGTCATTAAGTAAAATACTTGACACTAAAGTAGATTTTGAAGGCAGAGTAACCAAAGGGGCAGATGATTTGGTCAATGCTGCACTAAATTATGGTTATGCCATACTCTATGGTAGGGTACACCATCATGCAGTAAGGGCTGGACTGTCACTCAACATCTCTTTTTTACATGCTCTTGATCAGAGTAAACCTACATTAGTCTATGACCTCATAGAAGAGTTTAGGGCTTTTGTGGTAGACAGAACCATCGTTTCTATGGTAAATAATAATGAACCACTCAAACTTGACAAAGAAAACAGACTTGACAGAAAAACCCGTCAACTCATAGCTAAAAATGTACTTGAAAAAATGGGGTCTTTTACTAAACATAAAAAAGCCTCTAAAAAAGTAGATACTATCATAGCCGAGCAAAGCTATATGTTAGCCAGAGCCATAAGAGGTTTAACCACATATAAGCCGTTCATAGGTAAATACTAATGATACGGGTGGTAATCATCTATGATATCAGTGATGACAAACGTAGACGTCTTCTAAGTGACTTACTACAAGGGTGGGGCAAACGTGTAAATCGCTCTGTATTTGAATGTCTCATCCCCAGTTCTGTTAAATATAAAAAACTTAAAAAAGGCATAGAAGCCATAGTTGATGCTAAAATAGACTCTGTACGGTGTTATACGCTTTGTCTTTCCTGCATAGAAAAATCAGAGGGGCTTTGTAACGAACCACACCCTTTTGAAGCAGATGCTATTTATTTCTTTTAGTTCGTTTTCCCCAAACACTTTACGCACTTAATACTTAAGAGTATTTTAAGTTTATTTCTACTTTTCTCCCCTGTAGCTACATTTGACATATTTATTAATTTAAACTAAAAGTTCGTAAAGCTATATTTTCTTCTTTTAGCTAAGAAGTGTTTACGAAGATTTATATTTGTTTAAGTTTAAGATGCCGTATTTATGGGGTGTGTCGTAAGGTGATTTGTGCAAATGTACGTAAACCTACCTGAAAATGAAAAAGTACCAAAAGGTTTACAACTTTTTTAATGTGATTAAAGCCCTAAAACACGGGCTTCTAAGGCAGATATTGTTAAAATGAGGCAGTTAAAAGATTTGTAACCTAGTGGGTTTACGTATTTTTGGCTTAAGTTCCCTAACAGCTTATTGTTTTGTATATATAAAAAGAGTTAAATTTAACTAGAATGGTTATAATACGTCTGTTCCTCACGTACTCCGTGAGGAGGTAATTTCGAGACTTTTTTGCACCATGTGCTTTCACTAGTGCTCTAAGAGCTGTTCCTCACGTACTCCGTGAGGAGGTAATTTCGAGACAATTGATATAACTTCAGAAAAGATTTTTTTAATTGTGTTCCTCACGTACTCCGTGAGGAGGTAATTTCGAGACCTCAGAGTCTGAGTCTATCGCTGGGGAGTTTCTCGTTCCTCACGTACTCCGTGAGGAGGTAATTTCGAGACTTTATCCCCATAAAGACACCCACCACTCTTACTATGTTCCTCACGTACTCCGTGAGGAGGTAATTTCGAGACTGCATTCCAACCATTACAATTATTTTTTGATTTTGTTCCTCACGTACTCCGTGAGGAGGTAATTTCGAGACGAGTCTTCTATCTCTCCAGTTTTTGAGCTTTGGAAAAACTCGTTCCTCACGTACTCCGTGAGGAGGTAATTTCGAGACCTAATGAGTACATCTCATCAGCTTCGGAAGAAGGATGTTCCTCACGTACTCCGTGAGGAGGTAATTTCGAGACTAGGCTTCAGTCCTCAATATCTGCGACTGACCCTAGTTCCTCACGTACTCCGTGAGGAGGTAATTTCGAGACTTTAATTTTCCATTAACCCAAAGTTTAACTGAGTGTTCCTCACGTACTCCGTGAGGAGGTAATTTCGAGACTTTATTAGTTCTGAAATTACCCTTGATTTCTCAGCTTGTTCCTCACGTACTCCGTGAGGAGGTAATTTCGAGACTTTATTAGTTCTGAAATTACCCTTGATTTCTCAGCTTGTTCCTCACGTACTCCGTGAGGAGGTAATTTCGAGACTTCTATTTCTGAACTTTCTACGGCATAATCTCTTATGTTCCTCACGTACTCCGTGAGGAGGTAATTTCGAGACCAAATTTGAAACACTCATTAACGTAAGGTATGTCTATTGTTCCTCACGTACTCCGTGAGGAGGTAATTTCGAGACGTTCTTGAATTTACTATCTCAATTGTCATCTCTGATAATGTTCCTCACGTACTCCGTGAGGAGGTAATTTCGAGACAAGGAAGTTCGAAGCATTGTCTACCATTGCGTAGACAAAGAAGTTCCTCACGTACTCCGTGAGGAGGTAATTTCGAGACTCTCATATTAAAGTCCAAATAGACTACGAGAGTCATCTTGTTCCTCACGTACTCCGTGAGGAGGTAATTTCGAGACTTTGAAATCTCAGTTCTTTCTATGATAAAACTATGTTCCTCACGTACTCCGTGAGGAGGTAATTTCGAGACGGCAAAAAAGAGTCTTTAAATAAAAAAAGGCTCGTGTTCCTCACGTACTCCGTGAGGAGGTAATTTCGAGACAATGACACGGCTACGGTGCTTTGTTTGAGCTCAGCTTTTACGTTCCTCACGTACTCCGTGAGGAGGTAATTTCGAGACCTCTAGGAAAGTCTTAACATCTGATTTACTAGTAATGTGTTGTTCCTCACGTACTCCGTGAGGAGGTAATTTCGAGACCAATCTCCCCGAAAACTGTGGATGAAATTGCGATTCCAGTTCCTCACGTACTCCGTGAGGAGGTAATTTCGAGACGTCCATAGTATTCGCATACTACGTTTTTAACAGTTGTTCCTCACGTACTCCGTGAGGAGGTAATTTCGAGACCCCTTAAAATAAAGGTAGAGCCCAGTTGCTCCACGTTCCTCACGTACTCCGTGAGGAGGTAATTTCGAGACAACAAATGTTTCGGCCGTAGCGTTAAAATACGCTGTTCCTCACGTACTCCGTGAGGAGGTAATTTCGAGACATTTTGACTTGCTTGATTGCGCTTGAGATAGCTAGTTCCTCACGTACTCCGTGAGGAGGTAATTTCGAGACGTATGCCTCCATCTCTTTAGCAAGGTTTCCACCTTGTGTTCCTCACGTACTCCGTGAGGAGGTAATTTCGAGACCTAAATATTCTTTAGAATATCCGTGTTTCTCTGCTAAGTTCCTCACGTACTCCGTGAGGAGGTAATTTCGAGACTCCTACTGTGGTTGAGGTAGTAACTAAGTAGTAGACTGTATGTTCCTCACGTACTCCGTGAGGAGGTAATTTCGAGACGATAAGTATAAATTTAGTCATTAGAACGTCCTTTAAAGTTCCTCACGTACTCCGTGAGGAGGTAATTTCGAGACGAAATATGCTAGGCCTTGTTGAAGTAATAAAATTACACCGTTCCTCACGTACTCCGTGAGGAGGTAATTTCGAGACCATCCTGCTCAGAAATGAAGGAAGAAACCTTCAAATCTTTGTTCCTCACGTACTCCGTGAGGAGGTAATTTCGAGACTTTCTGCAGCTTCCGCTGAATCATATGTTTTCCCGGTATGTTCCTCACGTACTCCGTGAGGAGGTAATTTCGAGACTTCATTGCCATAATAATTAATGGGATGACAATGTTCCTCACGTACTCCGTGAGGAGGTAATTTCGAGACCTTCTCTTACAGCTTGATCTTCTTCAGGCACGAGTTCCTCACGTACTCCGTGAGGAGGTAATTTCGAGACGAAACTCCACACTTCGTGCGTCCATAGTAATCCACCAGTTCCTCACGTACTCCGTGAGGAGGTAATTTCGAGACAAAGGAGTCTCATTTTAGCTTTTATTCCACTAAAACGAGTTCCTCACGTACTCCGTGAGGAGGTAATTTCGAGACGTCTCAAACTCATCCACGGTCTCAACCGCCCCGTTATTGTTCCTCACGTACTCCGTGAGGAGGTAATTTCGAGACGTGTTCTCTGCTACTACTGAGCCGATATCCTCAGCAGTGTTCCTCACGTACTCCGTGAGGAGGTAATTTCGAGACGTCAAGTGCTTAGCACCTGACATAGTATAAAGCTCTATGTTCCTCACGTACTCCGTGAGGAGGTAATTTCGAGACCTTTTTAATTCATCATAATGAGATTTTGACTTACGTTCCTCACGTACTTCGTGAGGAGGTAATTTCGAGACGCACGAATAACAGTATTGGTGATACGTCGAACCTGTTCCTCACGTACTCCGTGAGGAACTTAATTATTTTTAATGTGAGTATATACTTGGTATATATTGACAGTAGAAAGTGCTCTTAACGAAAAATAAATTCTCTACCGATGGTTATACTTTCGCAGGTGGTTGAAAAACTTAACACATTTTAAAAGGACATACATAACATGAGACAACTCAAAAACATAGCATTAACACTACTACTAACAACAGGACTCTCTCAAGCAGGATGTAAAATATTTACTTCATCAGCAACAAACTTCTCTACACTTAAAGGCTCTGAGACAGTGGCACTTTCTATTTCAAGTATATATTACGAAAAAGATAAAAAAGGTCAGAAGAAAATGAAGATAAAACTAGGGAAAGAAGCCCTCTTAGAGTTTGATGAAAAAGCCAGAAACTATATACAGGAAGAATGTAGTAAAAATGGCTGGAAAACCGTCTATAACTACCAAATAAAAAGCATGGGTACAAAAGACTGGTTTGACCTTTATGCTACTTACGACTACGAATAAACACTACTGAAATTAGCTATAGAGAAATATTTTTTCTGTATAGCATGCT
>Ga0256824_10000487_pt1 | contig 15328 bp, 20 predicted proteins | sample CV67metaG_FD_191570 | JGI IMG/M metagenome (GOLD analysis project Ga0256824, IMG submission 191570) | Hydrothermal vent microbial communities from East Pacific Rise, Pacific Ocean - CV67 | ecosystem: Environmental > Aquatic > Marine > Hydrothermal vents | place: Pacific Ocean: East Pacific Rise...
GACCTTTTTCTTTTCTCTCTTTTTTAAGTTTTTCATTTTTTGTTGCCCGTATTACTATCTTGCCAGGATAATAAAGTACCTCAACTTTTTCAATATCTCCAAAAGTTTCAGTAACGGAAGAATTTTTAATATCAAGAATAGGCGTTCGACCTTTAGAATTTTCGCGGGAACTGATTGAGTGGTTTGACAAGAGTTCTGCTTCTTCTACGATAATTTCACCAGAGGCAGGCAAATATTTAATAAAGATAGGCTGACCTATAGAAAATGACTTCTCTATGCTTTTATTTGCGATCCAAATACGAGCGTTCTTATTGATTTCTCCAACTTTGTGGATTGCATGTCTAAGAGGGAGTGATGTTAGGGATTGTTGAATAGGGGGAATGTGAGCTGTCATAATATGTTCCTTTTTTAAATATAAACATATTATAACATAATTGACAAAAGATGTCAAGTTGAAAAGTATTTATCTGTGATGAATTAGAACCAACACTTTTTACCTTTTATGTAATTTTTGTCAAAATCAGCATCAGATGCGATAAGGTACTTGATTCCCTCAATGATAGAGATAATTACGATTACGAAGCTAGGGATACCAGCCAAAATAAACCCAAAGAAGAAGATCAAGATCATAATGATACCTGCCGTATTACATCCCATGTAGAATTTGTGAATACCAAAGGTTCCAAGAAACAGTGCAAGTATACCTGCGACCACTTTACTTTTCTCTCCTGTGCCACCAAGTCCATTACCACCAGAAGAATTCTCTGCCATGTCTGCATAAATGTTTATTGCATTTTTGCTTGAAGAGTCTGCTTCAAAATCAACAGCGTCCCCGACATTTGGAACAGTTGCATTTTTCCATGAGTCTTTCGTGAACCCATATCTCTTCTCATCACTTCCCGTGATGACACCTGTGCCCTCTTTGTTGTCATATCCTAAAACTTTACCCTTCATGTCTATCCTTTTAATTTTATTTCATTATTATAATATCTGTTAAATAGATATTAATCAATACTTCCGAGAGTTTTTCCATCAGGTGAGTTTTTCACCATCTTGCAGGCTTTTTTGTCGCCATACTCACAAGCTTTTTTATAGCAACCAAATCCCCTTTCGGGGTCTTTTTGAATTCCTCTGCCGAGATATCTGCTCTCTCCCATTTTTACACAAGAGGTTGCATCCTTTTTTTTGCACCCAATACGATACCACTTAACGGCACCAAAAATATCGGGCAGATCCTCTCCGCCTCCTGTGAGAAAAAAATCTCCCAAATCTCCACATTTGTCTGGTTGACCTCCCAAACAAGATGCCCTCAGAACATCATAGGTGCTAAGTTCTTCTGCTGATGAGGTAGAAAAAAGCATTAAACTAGCAATAAAGGTTGCTAAAAGTGTTTGTTTTACGTTTGTCATAAACCGCCTTATTAATTATTTTTAGAATTATACCCAACCAATCACCTTTAAAAAAGACTCCCTGCACTATCTACTCGGGTAGATATTCTCTACTTGATATTGAGAGAAGAGGAGGGGGTAATATTGTATTCCTGCTCTGCACATCTTTTCTTTATTGATACTTCCCCTTTTGTGACCCCTTTGTTTTCTTTGATTGTCTCAGAACTAAGAGTCAAATAAAATCCTTTAACTTTAAAATCACCATCCTCATCTGTCCAATAAATTTCATGCTCCACTCCCTGCTCATAAATCTTCTCTAACTCTTCCATCGAACAGTCGACAGAATTAAAGACCACCTCTCCGTGCTCATTCTCTCTGAACTTGTCTCTCAACTCATCTAAACTGAACAGTTCCACGGTACATCCAATTTTTGCAGGCATTATCTGAGAGTATTCAGCTTCGAGTTCAGCTCTTTTTATCTTCCCCTGTAGAGACTCCTTGTTGATTTCTTCCCAATCCTCTAAGGTGTTTATTAGGTCTTCTGACCATATTCGGTTATCGTGTACAGAATGAGTGTTCCATTCGCTTTCGATGAAATCAGGAATAAAAGAAACCACTTCGGTCATGTCAGGCTTAAAGAAGTGTGTAGAGATTACTCCACCTCCTTCACCCTTTGCACCCTTTTTGTCATAATATTCATTGGCTTTTTTTGTTGCCCCGAGAAGAAAAGCTTCAGCTTCGGCTTTAACCTTTTTTTGTTGTCCATCGAGTATCATATTTAGTCCTTTAAAAATTAATAATAAACTTTATTACAGTCTATTTCGTGTGCCTTTAGGCGATCATTCGACAAATCCATATTCTGCTTATTCATGAAATAAAAACACTTTTTGAAATCAGCCTCTTGGTTTACTATTACCTTATAGTAGCCAGAGGGAACAGCAACTTTGTGCTTCCCAATAACTCTTGGATTCTCTGGTACTTCGGCAATATTCAACACATAAATAGAGCCTAGTTTTCTGGCAATCAATCTTTCATACTTTTCTACTTTGAGCCATGACTTACGATTAAGCTCGGGAGTCTGTGGGAAAATGTTTGCCATAGTGTATGTTTCGTATATATCCTCTTTACTCCACGCAGTAGAGGCATGGCTTCTGCTGTGACCCCTATCAAACCCAGAATTTTTAAAATCAGAGGGGTAGGAGCGATACTTGCGGGGAATAGAATTTTCCGGATAAAAAGAAGGTCTATCTTCAATGTATCCTTTTTTTAGATCCTCTGCACTTACTATATATCCCGTTAATACGGGTATCTTGTACCCATAATCATAGCAAGAATAAAGCTGTGAATTTTGAAATGGCATATCACAATTTCTATCTGAGAAAAGGAGGCGATGATTGATTGGAAATTTCAATCTTCTTCCTTTTACTTTTCTTCTGGTCACAACAGTATTTTCACCAGAGTATTCATCATACATGTCTTGTGCATAGTGTGAAGCTTTCTTCATGTTGGAGGTAGTCATCTTACTGCGAGCAAGATTTCCCAGGGCAGCAAAATCAATATCAATAGCATTTGAGAACTGAAGAAGTAGAGCCGTAACTAATAGTAATTTCATAATTAACCTTTTGTGTGTTATTGTACAGAAAAATAAAGTCCCTCTATGAAGAAAGCTTTATTTATTCACCTAAGTGATGCTTGATGGTATAAGTGAGATCATCATCTAAGCCTTCATAGTTGTTTAGAAGCCATCTTAGATATGATTCATCTACCTCAGCAATCCCTCTAATACTTTCTCCTTGATATTTTCCAAAATGGAATTTGCTTATCATTGCAGGAGTAGAAGAGAGTCTTATCATCTCAGACGAACTCTTAGCGATACTCAGAAGCATTTTATAGAGAAGACTAAGCATTAGATTGTCGTAAACTGCGTCATGTGAGTTGAGCAGGGATACATCAACTTGGAATCTTTTTGCTATAGCCGGCATATTTTTATAAAGCCCGTGCTCATAATAAAGTCTCCCCAAAGAGAATCCTCCGGACTCAGGGAGCAAATGCTTAGCAACCCTTAATGTGTCAACAACATTCAGACCAGAGGAAGGAGTAAACCCGTAAGGGGAAAGCATTCCTGTATCAAATTTAGCATTATGTATTATTAATATAGTGTTGTCATCATTAAGTCTATTGAGTTCTAGTATCTGTGCAGAAGAGTCTGAGAGAATAGGCTTGTCTGCAATCATCTCTTCTGTAATGTGGTGGATCTGCATGGCGTCAAAACTAATTGGTTCAACATTTTTATAGAATTCATTACTGACAGAAAAGCTTCTTTTGGTAATTTCATTTTTATTGTTCGCTTCAATCTTAAGGAATGCAAGCTGTATGATATTGCTTCCTTCTTTTTTGTCTGTTGTTTCCGTATCAAGAAAAACCAAAGTCTTTCTTTTGCTTGCGACCCTAGTATCTGTAACCTCAACCATGCCTTCTGAGATCAACTTATTAAAAAAGTTTTCTTCGATTTCTTCTACTAGACCCTCTACTGGAGCTTCTTTTTCTATATTGCTCCACGCACTAGAGCTTTCGGGGTGGTAATAAAAATACATTATATTTCCTTTTATGCTGTTTGTTGTTTGTCGGAAAACTCAAAGGACTGAGACATGTCCACCTGGTCATCACCGCTAGAATACTCAATAAGGCAGTCGAACCCGTTTCTTTCATAGAAAGAAACCAGTCTATTTAAACCTCTTTTCTTGCCTCGCCCTTTGTTGAAATATCCTTCGTCATAGGAAGCGAATAAATAAAAGTCAAAAACCCCTTCAGTCGTAGCGATATGAGCCATAAAACACTGGAGGGCAATGTCACCAAATCCAGTCCCTATGAGGTCAGAGTGAATAAGGTCAATATGGCAAACTCTGTCGTTAAAATGACAAAATATTGCCTCGCTGTCGTCATCGTTGATACGATAGTTGAAAACTATTTCGTTGCCATTGTCGCACGGGTAAGTAAATTTAAGATTAGTATCACTCATGTAAGTCCTTTCTCTTTATAAACATATTATAACATAATTAATATATTATGTCAATTAAAGTGCTCATATTTGTCGGAAATAGTTAAAAATTATAAGTTTCCCATAAAAAACAGGCAAAATACAAGAACAATACAAGTGAGGAAAACATGTTTGACAAGAAAAGAGAGAACTCCGCCAGGGAAGCACATATTCAGGTAGCAAAAGAAACCAGCAATTCTACATGGGGAAGAGTGAGCAGTGATTTTGAAAAAGCTGTACCAGTAAAAGAGGTAGATAGGCAGGTTTTTGGAAGAAGCAGTTTCAATGAAGAGCTAGAAGGGAAGAGTATTATGAGAGAGATGGAAAAAGGAGAGTTTATTGAAAGGCACTTTGCTCACGCCTACATTTATTGTCTGCGAGAGCTTGAACTGCTCTATGCGATGATCTCCAATGGTGGCACTCCTGCGTGGATCATTGATGACATAGAAAGTAGATTAAAAAAAGGGCTTTTCTCTGGGAATAAAAATGAGGGTAGCATAATTAGGGAATTATCAATTCGTAGTGTTTTTATGTCAGAGGAAATAGAAAGGTACAAGGGAAGCTCTTATCTACAAGAGTAGACAAGAGAGTATATTAATACTATTTTGCTTTAGATAGGAAGGCAGCAAATTTGTCGATAAGGTTTTCATTCTCTCTGGAAAGCTTGTTGATATAATGCTCGTAAGAAATCTTACGCTCACTAAGGTATCCGTTTAGAAACTCTAAACTCTCTTTCACTCCATGAGCATCTTCTATCTCTTTCATGTCCTTATATAGCTTTTCGATCTTGTCAACTACATTCTGTGGAACAGCAGTTCTTGTTGCAGTATAATAAGATTTATCGAAAGAGATATCGAAGTCAGTAACAACCCAATAGTGATCCCCATTCTTTGCTAAATTTTTAACGACACCAACGAAGTTTTTCCCAGACTTAATGCTTTCCCACATTAGCTTGAAAATTCCTTTTGGCATGTCGGGGTGTCTGTTTATACTGTGAGGTTGACTGATTATCTCAACAGGGGAATATCCAGTAACTTTTAAGAAGTCTTCGTTTCCGTATACTATGTACCCCTCACCATCAGTCTTAGAAAAGAGAGACAACTCATCTGTGATTGGGATTTCTTTGCCTGTAGGGGTGGGATTTGGTAATTTATGTGGTCTACGCTTTTTTAAAACGGTGGGTTTTTTAGTTGTGCCCGTAGGCTTCTTGGGCACAGTTGTAGTTTTTTTAGCTACAGATTGCTTTTTAGCTACAGATTGCTTCTTGTCTGTTGGTGTGGGTTTCTTAGCCACGGTTGTAGGCTTTTTGGTTGTTTCGCTGTCCATGTTATCTTACCTTAAGTAGTTCATAGAGATTATTCTCTTCAAATTCAATTCTCTCGGAGAGAACACCTACAATCTCACTAAATTCTTCAAAAAACTCCTCGGTTAAAGGGACATCTTCTTTTCCGTATTTTGCAAGAAAAGTAAGCAGAGCCAGTTTTACCTTTTTAAACCCAGCCTGGAAATCTTTTATAGAAGTAATCGTAGAGGGGTCAAGCTGCGTGTGCTTCATGAGTTTGTAAAATTCAATATCTTCATTCATTACATGAGAAGAAGCAAGAGAGCCAAGTTCTCTAATATGATTTTTTGCAACAACAAGTTTTCCGCCTGTGTATGCGGTCATGATTTTACCTGCGAGTTCGACCATTGCGAGGTGATCTTTCTCCCACTTGATAACAAGTTTTTTTTCTTTCGATTTCAATAGCCCGAAAAATGCCATAGTGTTTCCTTTGGTTATATTTAATGAAGTATAGCATTTATCTTAAAAAAATAAAATAGCGACAATCTAGGCGAGCACACCCTTAAGCTCATTAAGTGCTGCCAGCTTACCTTCTTCAAAAATACAAACAGCCTCTTCTTTTCCTTCTTTTGCTGCACTAATTCTTTTTTCAGTATCCGTAATAAAGATATCAATCGTCTCATTAATAGGGACACATGATGTGTTGTCTCTAGCTGAGGTCTCAAGAAAATCCTCCACGAGTGTTGGATTAATTGCTTTTAGCACATAACTAGAAAGGTAGTCTGCAATATCTCGACTGCTCGAATAGGGAACGCCCTCATCACAAATATTTCTCAATTCATCTGAAAGTTCGTCGTTGTCGCCAGAATAAATAGGTAATATCATTTCTGGATCAAGTGTAGTTTCCCCTCGGCGGATAACAAAATTACGAAAAGGAGACAGAAATTGAAGATAGTGAGCTTCTTTTGTTTTTACAAAGTAGAGAGAGCGGAAATCATCTTCCCGAAGTGCCGTCTTGAGAAGTATAGGTGCTGCATCATCCACCAAGATGTCCTGCATGAGAGCCTTTGCCACATTCTCTATATAGTTGTGTCTATGTTTAGATACCTCGGCGTCTAGCTCCTCTTCTCTTCTTGCCCCTGCGTAAGCCATATCCTGTGTTGTTTCAAACATTCCTCATCCTTTATTTATTTAAACATATTATAACATAATTACAGATGTAAGTCAATGCTAAATAATGTATTTTTATATATTATTGGCTCAGAATAACAGGTATAATATGTGAAACAAAAAAGGAGAAGGCATGACTCATCATTTTAAAAGCATGAGGGATAAAGTATTTGGAGTGACAAAAAATGAGTATATACTAAGAGAAGAGATGGATGGTGCAGACATAGAAAAATATAAAATATTAGTCACAAACCCAAATCTCAGTGAAAACATGATTGATGCCCTTTTGGTTGGCGTGGGGAAACTTGCAGAAGAAACTTTCAACGAAACAATAGGGAGCGAAGACAGCACAAAAAGAGATGGTGTGCTTCAGGTTTTCGTGTCAATGGCTGCCAATGAATGTCTAGCAAGATCACTTGGTGCAACAAGAGCGTTAATGGAGTTCGGAATGCCTATGGTTAAAGATGCAATAAAAGGAAATGATGCTGTTACTTCTTCGGCAGAAGTCTTAGGATATTTATCGCAAAGCAAAGATCTCGAAACATCGACATGGGCGAAAACGGCAGAATTTATATTAGACAAAGAGAAGGGTAACGAAACCTCTATAAAAAAGAGGAGAGAGTGGGAGTCAGATCCCTCCATAACCCTTTTTCCAAAAACTTAAAAAAAACGACAAGGACAAGACAATGATAAAACCTATGGAAATAGACGATATGGTGTTGAGAAACACCAAGAGCGAAGATGTGATGAAGAGATATATTTTGAACCGTACAAGGGATTTTAGTTATCACGCAGTAGGGGTTCTTGATGAGATAGCAAAAAACCCAAACATCACGGGAGATATTGCAGAAGAAATAATATTAAAAGTAAGTGAATTTGCATGGGGAAGACAGGACGACACCAAGTGGGCTGAAAAAATATTCAAGAGTCTAGCTCAAAACAAGAACATTGGAGCTTCTCCTATTTCGGTCTGTGTACTTGCCGAACAGAGAACGCTTGATGTCACGGATGCAATACTCAATAATGAAGCCCTTGCAGCATCGGAAGATGTAGAAATGTTGAAAATGATTAAAACGGGAGGAAATGAGGATTTATCAGGCTGGGCGACCGCAAAACTTGCCCATATTGGCTATGAAGAGCAGACACCTTCATCTCCCTCTATAAAAAAGAGGAAGTATCCAGAAGTACCAGAGCAAATCCCCACAAACGGGATAATACATAACTAGGAGACGAGTGCTAAAAAACTCTCCTCGTCAAGCACGGGAACAGAAAGCGAATTAGCTTTAGATAGCTTGCTTCCTGCACCTGCACCAGCCAACAGATAACTCGTCTTTTTACTGACAGACCCACTGACCTTTCCACCATTCTGTTCAACTATCGACTTGTACTCATCTCGATGCTTAGAGAGTGTTCCCGTAATTACAAAAACCTTCCCTTCTAAACTACTGCCTTTTTGTTCTTGCTCCATGAAGACTGGCTTGATAACATCCACCATGTGAGTAACCATATCCTCATTGTGTCTCATAAACTCAACAAACTTAAATGCACTTTCATCTCCGATTGTTTCGACACAAAGAAGCTCATCGAAGGTAAGAGCTTTGCTGCCAACCCCAAAAGTTCTATCTCCATACATATCTACTATCTTTTTTGACGCTGACTGTCCAATGCTATCAATATCCAAAGCATTGAGGAGTCTCGCACCATCTGTTTTACAAATAATCCCATGAATGGCGGCATAAACCTTTTCTGCCTTCTTTAGCTTAAATCCTTCAAGAGAAAGCAAGTCCTCCATAGTCACCGTAAAAAGGTCTGGAAGTGTCTTAACAAAACCATTCACAATTAGAGAATTGATTACTGCCACGCCAACATCTTTCATCGCAAAAGCTTTTTTGCCTACAGCATATTTAATCATATTGAGAACTCTGTCGGGACATTCGTTGTTCGTACAGTAGAGGACTACTTGAGAGTTATCTAATTCTGTGCTACCACAAGAAGGACAACAAGTAGGGGTTTCTATTTTTACTTCTGTACCATCTCTTCTCTCCTTAAACACACCTGTAATATGTGGGATAACATCACCACTTCTAATAATAATTACAGTGTCACCTATCCTTGCGTCTAGCTTGTCGAGTCTCTTATAATTATGAAGAGTTACTCTCTCTACTTCTGCTCCAGTTATCTCTACAGGGTCAAGAAGTAAAACAGGGGTAATAGCTCCGGTCTTTCCTACTTGATGAACAACGCCTGTCACTTGTGTGCTTTTCTCTATAGCACTGAACTTAAACGCAAAAGCCCACTTGGGATGATGGTTTGTCTCGCCTAGTGTGTCTTGCAGTTTTTTATCTAACGCTTTTACGACCATGCCATCGAGAAGTACAGGATAATTCATTCTGTTTTTTTCCATATTGTTGTAGTAACCAATAACATCATCAATAGTGCCTGTCTTTTTGTAATCCATCATGCCAAGATCATCGAAGCCGAGTTCCATAAACCATGCTGCTTCTTCTACTTGTGTTTTAAACCCAAGAGAATTATCTCCCAAAGAATATGGGATAAAGTGGGTCTTGTATGCGGCAACAGCCTCAGTGTCAAGGGAACTAAGCGCACCTGCTGCTCCGTTTCTTTGGTTCTTGAAAGCATCTTTTCCTTTTGAAATTCTCCAGTCATTAACTGCCTCAAAAACAGAGTGAGGAATACACACTTCACCCCTAATCTCAAAAGTAGTTTTTTCTTCTACTGTTAACGGCACTCCTCCAATAAAAGGTGCTGAGCTGGTAATGTCTTCTCCTTCTGTGCCATCACCTCTTGTGGTGGCAGAAACAAGGACTCCTCCCTCATATAATAGGTTCAAACTAGCACCATCCAACTTAGGCTCACAATAGTATAGAGTGTGTGGGGGCATTTTGCTGTCAAAGTCTCTAGCCTCGTCTTCATTAAACTTGTCATCAAGACTTCCCATCTTCTGCTTGTGCTTTGTCTTCTTGAAGCCTTCACTGACGGGATACCCAACATTTTGAGTAGGACTAATTTTGGAAATCTTGTCGGGGTTGTTTTTTTCGTACCCCTTGATTTCTTTTACAATATTGTCATACTCATTATCGGTAGCTAAATGCTCTCCTTTGCTGTAATAAGCTTGTCTGTATTTCAAAGCAGTGTGTAGCAGTTCTAGGTAGTTTTCGTGTGTCATATTATATCCTTCTTTTTGTACACATATTATAACATATTTAGATACAAATGTCAAGCTATTCTGATAAAGAAAGGGGATTTTTTAGATTAAAAAGGCGGGAGAATAAAAGAAATTGAGATACCTAGTAATAAAACTAGATATCTCCGTTATAGATTGCATCAGCGCGGGTGCGGAATTTTTTTGAGAGCTTCTTGTTGTCACTTTTTTCATAGTGGTCGGCAAGTGCATAACAAGCACCAGACTCTTTCATTTCAAAACAAGATCTTTTAAGAAAAGCGAGTCCGATCAATTTATCCTCTTTTGTTTTAGCGCCAAGAATAAAAAGACTACCTACACCAGTACACCCCTTCGCATATCCTGTATTACACGACTCGTTATAGTATTTTAGGGCAGTATCTATATTGGAAGGAACATTAATCCCATTTTGGTATTTCTTTCCTAATTTGGCGCAGCTTTCGCCATCTTTAAGAACACATCCCCTTCTGAGCAGGGCATCAGCCTTCTTTGGATTTTTACCATAAGGAAATTCCTCCAGATAGCGAAAGCTCATCTGAAAACAGGCGTGTCCATTTCCCTGGTTGCAAGACGAAGTGAGAAATTTTTTGGTTTTTTCACACGATAGTCTTTGCTTTTTTGAGCGAGGCTTTGAGACATCGCAATCCTCGTCAAGTTCTCTAGTCTTTTTTACGATCTCAATAGGAGAGAGTAAAGAACCCTTGAAATTTGTTCCTTTTGGAGGCTTAACATCCATCGGGAAGTCTTTTTTGTTCTCTGCGAAAGAGATATTAATGGAAAGAGAGAGTGCTAATACCAAGAATAGTGTTTTCATATTATTTCCTTTTTTACTTACTAAACAAATGAGTAACAAACCCACTGTCTGTTTCAGATATTATCGTATCATACCCGTTCCCGAAGCCAAGCACAAGAGTTTCACCCATTTCATCAAGAAGAGAAAAGGCGGGGAGAGAGTGAAAATCAAAGCCATTAGTATTGTCGGTTATAATTTTTTCAATGGTAAATGTTTCTGTTCTCCCTTGTATTTGACATTCTTGCCCTGCTAAAATTTCAGCGCGCCCAATACTGTCGAGACAAATAGAAGCAGTCTTTACATCTATAATATACTCAAGGATCGAGTCAAGTATATCTTCATCTGTAAATCCATTACCATTCACAAGCACCATACCCTCAATGGATTTACAAATAGCACTCTCTGGTGTATTCATTTTCATGGAAAAAGCTGAGAGAGCTGCCAATACAGTTTCGGTTAATAGCTTCTGCTGATTGTCGTCCTCTCTGTTTATGTTCTCTGTGACCTCATCATATATACCCAGAAGAAGCAATCTGAAATCAATCCCAATTTTGTCGCAATCGAGGGGAATATTTCTGCTCCATATATTCGAGGACTCTTTTCCTTCATAAAACAGAACAGGAGAACTCCAAACACAAGAGCCATCTTCATCTTCATCTATTGAAATATTGGTGTCTATATCTTCATGTAGGGAAACTACCCCTGTCTCACTTCTATTTCCTATATATTTGCTATAGAGATAAGGGACATTGGCATTCTCAAAAAACCACTGAGAGAACGAAGAAATGTCTCTGAAATAATATTGGTCAGTACCGTGGTAATTGTAATTAACAAAGCCAGTAGTATCAATATTGATGTTTTCATTCCCGTTGAAATAAAAAGAGTTTTTGTTTTTAACATCCTCAAGAAAACGCATTTTCTTTTCTGTAGATCTTTCCATTACGCAACCTTTCGGGTGTCTGTCACTAAGGCAAGAGGGCTTGAATTGATTAGCCCATCACTCTGAATATGCCCTGAGATACGAACCATGTTATCAATAGAGACAGTCCAAAAAAGCCCAGTCATTTTTTCAGACATGCCCTTGTCAAAAATATTCCCAACAAGCTCCACAAACCCTTTTGAGTCAACAGCAGGGTTGCAGATAAGCTCTGCACTAATCATCAAAACAACTGTCTCCGTGTCTTCTTTCACTAGCACTCCATATTCTTCGTAAAAATGTGCACTTGCACTATTCTCTTCAAAGTCCAAACAAAAATCAATTCTGTCTTTCCAAATATCTTCCATATTACTCGGACTTAAAAAAATGATTGTTTCGTAAACACCATTGTTGTCCACTGTAGCGCAACTATATCTGTGGGTTCCGTTGTCAAATAAAATATTCATATAAACTCCTTCTTTCTTATAAACATATTATACCATATTTTACAATATATGTCAATCAAAATACCAAAAATAAAGCATAAAATAATTATATACTTGACTTTAAACGAAAAGAGAAGTAATATAGTATTCAAATAAAGGATAATATAGATGAAGATGATACACAAAGGAACAATATTAGGACTCGCACTTTCCTCGTTATTGATGAATGGGTGCGGAGATTTTCTCGAAAAGGAGCACGAACGCGCAACAAACCCTTGTTATGACCAGCCTAACCACGAATGCCCAGAAGCGGTTGCTCCCGTGGGTATTCCTGCCGCATATACAGCAGAAGCAGGAGAACCTCTGGATATAACTCTTTTTGCAACTGCACCAGGAGAGCAGGAAAGCCTCACCTATGCTCTTACTATTAATCCAACACACGGAACGATGAGTGGAACAAACAATACATGGGTGTATACAGCAGATGCAACATATATTGGTGCTGACTATTTTGCCTTTGTAGCCTCAAATGGATACACAACATCAGTGCCTACAGGGGTTGATATTACTGTCGTCCCAGCGGGAACAACCGCAGGGAATACTCCTCCAGTATGTTCGTCTCAAACAGTTGGGTGTAACCCAGGGGAGACAACAACAATTACTTTGTCTGCTTTTGATGCAGATGAGGGTGAAGAGTTATCTTACACGGTATCAAAATTCCCTTCTCATGGAGATCTTGTTGGCGCAGGAAATACATGGAAATATTCTCCGGATAACGGTTTCGTGGGTGCAGATTCTTTTTCATTTTACGCGTCAGACCATGAAAGCAACTCCAATACCGCAGTTATTACACTTCAAGTGGGAGGAAGTGTTCCAGGGAACAACCCACCAGTAGCAACATCAATGACTGTAGGTGTTTTTCCGGGAGTTGCTACTGAAATAACATTGACTGGACAGGATGTTGATGGAGATCAACTAACATACAGAATAACAAAGCAACCCACAAAAGGTACACTGATAGGGTCTAATGATTCATGGGAGTATAATGCAACGGGGACTTCCGGAGAAAAGGACAGTTTTGAATTTGTTGTCTCTGACGGACAGGAAAACTCGGCTCCTGCGAAAGTTTCGATTACTATAAACTAACTACAGGGGTAGATAGAGGGTGTGCTATATTCAACCCTCCCGGATTGCCTCTTCTATCTTTCTACTAATATCCGAAACTAAATAGTTTCTTGAAGCAGGCACCCAAAGAAGAGGGAGAGAAGAGGAGTCACATACCCTCTGAACAAGCATGTCTCTGCTTGTGCGATCAGCTCTGTTATGGCTTGAGTCGTTAAGTTCTATCACACACACAACCTCTAGTGATTCTCTTTCACAAAGAACATAATCAAAATGTTTACTTGACACAGCCCAGAAGTGCTTGTTCCACTCTTTCCTAGATAATCCTTTTTTTGGCTTTACTATATCAGCGATCCTAGACTTACCAAATACTCGGTAATCCGTGGCCTTATCAAGTACGGAAAGAAAGTTTTTTTCTGCCTCAGTAAAAAGAGGGACAGTCTCATAGTAGACCATCCTCCTTTTACGCAAAGCCCTAAGCCCAAAAGTGATCGAGACAAGAGCAAAAAAAGCCAGTGCTAAATATCCATACACCCCTGTCGTGTCTAGGAACACGGGGAAACTCCAAGTGCATCTCGCAAACTAACTTTCCATTTTTTGCTCAGGTGCCTCCAGTCTACTTTCGTTACGGCTTCAGAGTAGGAGAAAGTGTGCCCGTCATCGAGGATACTTAATAGGGAGCAAGGGTCTAAGGGAATATCCCTAACACCCTTATTTTTATTTTTGATCTCCAGTTTAAGCTCATCGAACGCTCTGTTGGATTTCAAAAAAGAGATTAGTAGGTTTTTTGGTTTTAACATTAGTTATCCTTTTTTAATTACATATTATAACATAATTAAGAACAAAAGTCAATTAATTTTAGGATTTTTGTCTATCTGGGTAGATAATGTGCACACCACACTAAAATTGTTAAAAAGGATTAGTAATAAGAATGGTGGGGGTCGTGTTGGTGTGCATTTGAAGTATAGCTAGAAAAGGAGAACAGAACAACCCCCCATTGAAAAGGAATCACAACTTTTGATACAATCATGAAAATAAAGGAAAAATATGTTTAAGCTGTGGGAGAAAAAAGCAAGAAAAATATTATCTATCAACGAGAAGATAGGATACGCAAAGGAAGATCTTCTTTGTTGGCTAATGAATAACAGAGAAGAACTTCCTGGCAGCTACAGAAAAATAGAGTCTGTATCGGGGAGAGGATTTTCAACCATACACTCTACAATGTCTACACTGGTTGAAGAGGGAATGGTAAAAAAAGAAGGTGGCAAATATATAATAAATGAAAAGTGTGGACAAAAGTGATTCATTATGTTATTATTTCCAAAAGGGAGTCCTGTGTTTAGACTGATAGTAATTACAATTTCATTGTTTCTCGCAACGGGCTGTGTCCCTCCTGGTTCACAGGGCAAACATCTTAGGCTGAAGAAGATAAGGATCATTAGTTCTGTTCCGGAACTCCATCAAAATCTTCTCAAGAGAGAAGTAAAGAGAGATCTTAAAAAAAGAGGAGTTCCTGTAGGAATGGGGGGAATTAAAATAGGTTATTTCTTTGTGCCTGCTACAAGAAACGGCAATATGACCAATGTTACAACGCGTGTTATATACATGGGCGAAGGAAACATGGAATATGGCTCAATGGACACAGACTTTGGATATGCAAACAAAATAAATTTAGGCAGAATAAAAAGCACTGTGGAATTGATGGCACAGAAAATAGCAAAAGTGACAGCAGAAAAATATACATGGATAGCAATAAAGAAAAACAATGGGGCGCCTCCTGGAGCTGTTGTGAAATCATCGACGCCATTCTTTAAAGGAGTGCCACCCGGAGTTATAACAAAAAAGACAGTGAGATCAAAGGGGATACCTGCAGGAGTTATTACCAAGAATGGGGTACAGGGAGGAAAAGTGAAAACAAAAAGTGCCTCCAGTCTTCCAGCCGGAGTTATCACAAGTGGCAAGTCGAGAAGAA
>Ga0256824_10000488_pt1 | contig 15323 bp, 9 predicted proteins | sample CV67metaG_FD_191570 | JGI IMG/M metagenome (GOLD analysis project Ga0256824, IMG submission 191570) | Hydrothermal vent microbial communities from East Pacific Rise, Pacific Ocean - CV67 | ecosystem: Environmental > Aquatic > Marine > Hydrothermal vents | place: Pacific Ocean: East Pacific Rise...
AAAATCAATACTATCTATATTTGATTGATAGTGTTTGTCATAAATATACCTTGTTTTTATAAGTGATGGTATTTCTTCTTTTTTAGTACTTTTTAATGTAGTTATAATTAAAAACATAACGAAAACGAATGCTATAATACTAATTACTGTTATAATAAAACTTGAAGATGTATTTTCATAAGCGTCCTTTGTTCCACCTTTAGGGTTTATTTCTTTTGAGTTTCTGTAATTTATTTCAACAATTCCGTTATCAATAGCTACTTGTTTAATGTGTGTTATAAATTGTTTAATATCATCTCTTGTAAAGTTAAACTCAGATATAGAAAACAATATTTTTAATAGATAGGAATCCTTTTGATCTTTATATTTAGTGTTAATAATAACTAATAAGCTTATCAAATCAGGTTCAAACACATAAGGTGATAATAGATTTAAACATCTAAAAAAAAATGGATTAGTAAAAAAATCTGCTTTTGAATAATAGTTATGATTATGGAGGTTGTGATGCTCGGTTCCATAATTTATCTTTTTCAGAAAACGTTGAGTGATATTTTCTAAAACTTGAAAATCTAATAATTCTTGAAGTTTGAGCAATGAATGTAGTGCTATGTAATGCTCTTCCTTAAAACAATTATTGATGTAAAGGTCAATCTCGATTTTAAAATTGACAGTTAAAAAGTCTTTAAAATTTTGGTCGTATTTGTTTACCCTTTGTGAAATAGTTAACATTTTGGGTACAGAATTTTGTAAAACGTATTTTAATGGCTGTAGTTCATTGTCAAAAAGTAAACTTAATTCTTTTGAATTTTCTTTTAAAATGTTTAGTATACGTTCAACATCATTAATATTAATCGTATCATTAAATTTGACTTCAGCCTTTAATCTTTTTTCAATTTTAATAATATCAATATTAGAAATATTTTCTAATTGGTCTTTAGAAATATTTAAATTGTTAAGGGTTGATAAAATTGACATTATTGTTTTGAGATTAGGAGTTTATTGTCACTAATTTTACTAATAACAAATGATGTTGACTGATTATCTAAAAATAGAGCATCACTAAAATCATGAACTGTTTTTAAAATAGAAAGGTCATAATCTGTAAATTGTTTAAATCTAAACGTATTTTTCATTAAATTATTTTGATCTTTATAGTAAATGGATTGAGGCTCTCTTCCTGTGTAAATAATAATTGATTTAGGTTTTGCAAATAGTTCTTCTTTCGAATAGGAATTTATGTATTTAATTCTAATGTCATTATATATGTCAAATATGATAACTACTGTAGGTTGAAATGTAGTATTTTCAATTATTAATTTATGATTTTCTTTTTGTAAAATTGAATTCTTAAAATTTTGATTAATACTACTTGTAGATTCAAGAAACCAACTTGTAATTATTTTAATTTTGCCATTTAGGTATTCAAAGTGTTGATTAGCTTCATTAATGGTTTTAAAATTATATTGAAAAGGTTCAAATTTTATATGATCATATCCTCTAGAGTGATTATATTCTTTTTCAGCAAAAATAGTAGTTATTAATGAATTAGCTTTTTCTTGTTTAGTTGCTGAACTTTCTGTATTGTAAATAAATAAAACGAATATTGCTGCTATACCTAATAAATACTTAAGAATTTTAAAAGAACTATTTTTTGAGGCTTCCTTTGGATTGTTGCCATCAGAATACCTTGGTGAGGTAGAGACTTCAGTGTTTGTAGTTGGTAAGTTTGATTCTGAATCTGTTTCAGCTTCATTTAATAAATCAGTTATGAATTTTTGTTCAAGTTGATCTTGTTTTTCAATTTCTAATTGAGCTTCACTTTTAGGCTCATTATATGGGAAATAAAAAAAATCAGATTCACCTGGTAGTTTTGTACCACCATTAGTTTTTTTACTTTCTGAGTTGTAAACTATTTCTGATACATTAAGAGAAATAGCCCATTCTTTATTGTTTTTTAAAGTTTTAGATATTTCTGTGGATGAACTATTGAAAAACGATAACGCATAAATGATTTTCGAATAATAAATAGACTCTTCATGAACCAAGGATATAGAACTCATTAACTTAGAGATTACACTTTCAAATTGAATACTACCTAAATTGTTCAAACAACGATAAAAATAAGGGTTACTCAAAAAATCAATTTTTTCTTGAATATCATAAGAATGAATATTGATACATTCTGTAGCAAATTCAATCTTTTTAATCAGCTGGTTACTGGTGTTGTCCATTAAAGCTGTATCAAAATAATTGTGGTAATATGTACAAGAATTTAAAGCGTTATAATGTGATTCAGAAATACATATTAAGATATACTCTTTTATTTTATCATGAAAATGGAGGTTTAAAAAACTTAAAAATTCAGTAGTTGGTGTATTTGTAAAATTAGGTTTATTATAGAGTTGATAAACACCATTTTTAGTTAGAATTAATCTTAGTTTGTCAAGATCAGATGAAAAAAAACAAGATAATTCGGTTAAATTATTTTTTAAAGCAGTGATAACTTTCTCAACCTCATTAATATCAATAGTCTCATCCAGTTTAACTTTAGCTTTTAACTGTTTCTCAATTCTAATGACATCTTTGGACGAAATGTTTTTCAACTCGTCTTCAGAAATGTTTAAATCATTAAGTAGTGTTAAAATCGACATTATTGTTTAGCAGTTTTTGTGCATAAATATAATAAAATAGATATATTTGTTTGAAAAAATAACGAATGATTCCAATAATTAATCAAATATTTGAAATTTCTCAAAAAGTAGAACAAAATTCAATAACAGTTATTGATAGAAATTTAAGAAGACTATTTTCTGAATTTGAAGAAAAAGGTTACCAAATTGTAAACCCTATAGGTAGACAATATAAAGAAACGGATTCAGATATTGAAGCAAATATTTCAACTGAAATATCAAAAAAATCAAAAGTCGTTAAAGTGTTAAAGCCCATCATTTATTTAAATGAAAATGGACAAAATCAATTAATTCAAAAAGGAATAACAATAGTAGAGTAAGGTATGGCAAATATTAATTTTGGAATAGATTTAGGAACAACAAATTCAGGAATAGGTTTATATAAAGACGGAAAAGTAACAGTTTTAAAAAATCCAGTAGGGTTTAGAGAAACATTACCATCAGTTGTGTCTTTTAGAGGGGAGCGTATATTAATTGGAGACAAAGCAAATGAACAATTGTTTAGTAATCCTGAAAATGTATTTTCGTCTTTTAAACGTAAAATGGGTACTTCAGAGTCTTACTTTGTAAAAGCGTTGAATAAAGACATTACACCAGTTGAATTATCTACGTATGTGTTAAATGAATTACAAAATTTCTCAATCAATTCGGGAGTAGATTCTGCGGTTATCACAATCCCAGCTTCTTTTGATACCATTCAATCAAATGCAACAAAAACAGCAGGTTATCAATCTGGATTATCTGAGGTTGTATTACTACAAGAGCCAATAGCTGCTTGCTTAGCTTATGCAAATGAAAATGAATTAAATATTACTGAAGAAAAAAAATGGTTAGTTTACGATTTTGGTGGAGGAACTTTTGATGTTGCTATTGTAAAAGTTAATGAAAGAGAATTAAAAGTACTTGATAATAAAGGAAATAATTTTTTAGGGGGATTAGATTTAGATTTAAAAATAATGTCGGATGTTGTGATTCCCAAATTGAGTCAATTAACAAAAATTGAAAATCTATCAGATAAAATTAATTCAGCAACTGAATCAGAATTTTTAAAATTAGGTAAATATCTATTGTATCAAACTGAAGAAATTAAAAAAGAATTATCATTAAAAAAAGAGGCATGGTTAGAGGTTAATTTCCACGAATTAGGAATTAATCAAGAATTAAAAATCACAAGAGAGGAAATTAATAAAATTATTGAACCTGTTTACAATGAATCATTTGTTTTACTTGAAGAATTGTTAGACGATAATGAATTACTTTTCTCTGATTTTGAACGAATCATATTAGTTGGTGGTACAACTTATATTCCGTTTATTAGAGACTCTTTATTAAACTCAACAGGAATCACAATTGATAGTAGTATAGATCCAACTACAGCAGTTATATTAGGAGCAACATATTATGCAGGAAATAAACCCAAAACTAAAAAAATAACAGAAGATGTTAAGGAAGGCTTGAAAACTGAATTGAGTATCAAATTATCTTACGAAAACTTAACAAAAGATGAAGAAGAGTTAATTGCTTTTAAAACAGAATCTCCATTTGAAGGGTTTTATAGAGTCGTTAGAAGTGATGGAGGATTTGATTCTGGAATGATTAAATTTTCAAATCATGCTAATGAATTTGTAACTTTACTAACAAAACAAAACAATCAATTTAAGTTGTCAATTTTTGATGCTGACCAAAAAAGCGTGTATGTAAACTCTGAAATAGAAATTTCTCATGGATTTTACAATGTAAATGGACAGCCATTACCAAATGATATTTGTATTGAATTAGATGAGGAAAAAGAAACTTATTTAGAACTGATTTTCAAGAAAAACACAATCTTACCGTTAAAGAAAACAATTTATAAAACATTTTCTAAAAGTATCGCCAAAGGAAGTGATGACAAAGTAGTAATTAATATTGTTGAAGGTAGAGCAGGTAGTCTACCAGGAGCAAATTTGAATATTGGTTATGTAGAAATATCAGGAAAAGATTTAACTGATGATTTAATAAAAGGAACTGACATTGAATTAAGCTTTAAAATATCTGAATCAAGAGATCTATCTGTTGAAATATTTATTCCAAGTTCAGAACAAGAAATAATAGAGACATTTAACCCAAAATATCAAAATGAAATAGGTTCAGATAAATTAATTAGCGAATTAAACAAAGGACTTAATATTGTTGATGAACAAATTAGAGAGTTTGAAGATTCTGAAGATTACGAACAACTTGCTTTTCTAACAAAAATTAAAGATGAATTAGGAGATGTAAAAGGTTCTGCTCTTTTATTTAATGATGGTATATTAACAGATAATAAATATCAGTTAATGGAAAAGAAACGTAAATTATTATTTCAAGTGGATAAAATGATCTTTTTACAAGGTGTGTCTTCCGAAATTGAAGATTATCACACAAATAAAGATTATTTATTAGGGCAAATAGATAATTTTTCACCTGCGTTAAAAAAAGATTTTGATAATGTAATTAAAAATGAAAAAGCATTTTTAAAATCAGGTGATAAATTCTTAATACGTAGAAAAATAAAAGTTTTTGAAAGAATTAATCAGACACTTTACTTAGAGAATGATGAGTCTTATTATTCAATTTTTGTTCAACTTAAATTTATGGATGAATCAGAATTTAAAAACTATTCTAAGGTTCAAAAATTATTTAATGAAGGTGAAAAGGCATTCGAAAAAAATGAAACTAAAAAATTGAAAGCGTTTTGTCAGCTAATTTTCACTTACCTTAAAGAGGATAAAAAAGCAAAGCAAAGTTTTTCTGGAACTGGTTTAAAATAGGACTTTTAACCTATAAAGGTTTGTAAGACATAACAACGATAAAAACATCATAGTATTACGGTAAAGTACAACATTATACTTACCTAATAATAGAAAAAAAATTAATACCTTTGCAAACCCGATAGTTATCGGGTAAATAATACCAATTAATACAGCGTACACATGTTTGAAAATTTAAGTGACAAGTTTGACAGAGCCTTTAAGGTTTTAAAAGGTCAAGGACAGATAACAGAAATTAATGTTGCAGAAACTTTAAAAGAAGTAAGACGTGCATTATTAGATGCAGATGTTAATTTTAAAACAGCTAAAACATTTACTGCAAAAGTAAAAGAAAAAGCATTAGGACGTAATGTATTAACAACTGTTTCACCTGGACAACTATTAACCAAAATTTGTCATGAAGAATTAGTTGAATTAATGGGTGGAGAAGAAACTCAAATTAATTTTAAAGGAAATCCAGGAATTATTTTAATGGCAGGTTTACAAGGATCGGGTAAAACAACCCACTCAGGTAAATTAGCGTTATGGTTAAAAGAAAAACAAAGAAAAACTCCTTTGTTAGCTGCTTGTGATGTATATCGTCCTGCGGCAATTGACCAATTACATGTGTTAGGTGAACAAATTGGTGTTGAAGTATTTTCGAATAGAGAAGAGAAAAATCCAGTTGAAATTGCAAAACAAGCAGTTGCTCATGCAAAAGCAAACGGATTTAATGTGGTTATTATTGATACTGCAGGTCGTTTAGCTGTTGATGAAAAAATGATGGGTGAAATTGAAGACGTTAAAAACGCAATCAATCCAACCGAAACAATATTTGTTGTGGATGCCATGACTGGTCAAGATGCCGTAAATACAGCCAAAACATTTAACGAACGTATTAATTTTGATGGTGTAATTCTTACAAAATTAGACGGTGATACACGTGGTGGTGCTGCGTTATCTATTAAAACAGTAGTTAATAAACCAATTAAATTTGTTGGTACTGGTGAAAAAATGGATGCATTGGATATTTTCTATCCAGCTCGTATGGCTGATCGTATTCTTGGAATGGGAGATGTGGTGTCTTTAGTTGAAAAAGCACAAGAACAATTTGACGAAAAAGAAGCCAAAAAATTACAAAAGAAAATAGCTCAAAATAAATTTGACTTTGATGACTTTTATGCACAATTGCAACAAATCAAAAAAATGGGTAATGTGAAAGATTTAATGGGTATGATTCCAGGAATGGGTAAAGCCATGAAAGGTGTTGATATTGATGATGATGCTTTCAAAGGAATCGAATGTATTATACAATCAATGACTCCAAAAGAAAGAGCAGAACCAACATTGTTAAATGGTAGTCGTAAGCAAAGATTAGCTAAAGGTTCAGGAACAAGTATTCAAGAAGTTAATAAATTGATTAAACAATTTGGTGAAACTAAAAAAATGATGCATTTAATGTCAAACAAAAAAAACATGGCAAATATGATGCGTCAAATGAAAGGAATGCGTGGTGGAATGGGAATGCCAGGAATGTAATTCTGTAAGGACAGTGAATCGGTAATAGTTGACATAAACTATTGATGATTGACCAATAATCGTTTACAAAAAATAATGTTAAACTTACAAATATTAGGTTCTGGAGCAGCAACACCAACTTTAACAAGAGGGGTAACAGCTCAGTATTTGAATTTTAATGAACGTAAAATTTTAATAGATTGTGGTGAAGGAACTCAATTGCAATTAAGAAAATTTAAAGTTAAGTTTCAACGTATTCAATATATATTCATTTCACACCTACATGGAGATCATTATTTAGGCTTATTTGGTTTATTATCCTCTATGCATTTATTAGGACGAAAAAATAAAATAGAAATTTTCGCCCCACCTGAATTAGAACAAATTATTGAGCATCAATTTAGATTAACTTATGTAAATCTAAATTTTGAAATTATATTTCATAACATTAAAGTAAAAGAAAAAACGTTAGTATTTGAAGATAATTCTATTGAAGTATTTGCATTTCCTTTAAAACATAGGATACCTTGTTATGGCTATTTATTTAAAGAAAAACAAAAAGAGAGAGGAATTATAAAAGAAATGATTGATGAGTTTGACTTGAAAATACCAGAAATTATTCAATTTAAAAGAAGTCATGATGTAGTACGAGAAGATGGTTCAGTATTAAATCACTTAGAATTTACAACACATCCTCCTAAACAACAATCGTATGCGTTTTGTACAGATACAAAATACATTGAAAAACTGAAAGAAATAATCGAAGGAGTTGATATTTTATATCATGAAGCGACCTTTAAACATGACATGTTGAACAGAGCAAAAGCTACATTTCATACAACAGCAAAACAAGCTGCTACTTTAGCTAAAAATTCAAATGTAAAACAATTAATTTTAGGACACTTTTCTCAACGTTATGGAGATACAACTGAAATTGAAGAGGAAGCAAAAGAAACCTTTGGAAATACAAAATGTGTTAAAGATGGTGATGTGTTCTTATTGAAGTAAGTTTATTTCTTTGTGACCTTTGTTGTGAAAAAATAAAAAACTTCAACTCTATTCTTATACCTATCGGAATTACGAAACTTTTACTCTTCTTGCAGTTAAAAAAACACCCACCTTAAAACATAACTCTTTAGTAAATAATAAATCATTATATTTGAAATTCAAAATTCAAACATAATATGTCAAATTACACCATAGACTCAGTATCCGATTACAATCGTATTTATAAAGAATCAATAGAAAATCCAAAACATTTTTGGGCAGACATTGCTGAACAAAATTTTGTATGGCAAAAAAAATGGGATTCTGTTTTAGAAGGAACGTTGGAAGATGGAAACGTAAAATGGTTTAATAATGCAGAATTAAATATAACAGAAAATTGTATTGATAGACATTTAAAATCAAAAGGAAATCAAACTGCCATAATTTGGGAGCCAAATAGCCCAGATGAAATTGCAGAACACATTTCATATTCAGAATTGAGTATCCGTGTCAATAAAATGGCAAATGTATTAAAATCTAAAGGTGTAACAAAAGGAGATAGAGTGTGTTTATATTTACCAATGATCCCTGAATTAGCTATTTCAGTTTTAGCGTGTGCAAGAATAGGGGCAATTCATTCAGTTGTGTTTGCAGGTTTTTCATCAACTGCTTTAGCAAGTAGAATTAATGACAGTGAATGTAAATTAGTAATTACAGCAGATGGTTCTTACAGAGGATCAAAAACAATAGAGTTAAAACCAATTGTTGATGAAGCAGTTTTACAATGTGAATGTGTTGAAACTGTTTTAGTGGTCAATCGTATTGATTCTGAATGTAAAATGACTGAAAATAGAGATTATTGGTTAATGAATTTATTGGAAGAAGTAAGTACAGAATGTGAGCCAGTAATCATGAAAGCTGAAGATCCTTTGTTTATTTTATACACATCAGGTTCAACAGGTCAGCCAAAAGGAATGGTGCATACTACAGCTGGGTATATGGTTTACACTGCTTATACGTTTAAAAATGTATTTCAATATCAAGATAATGATGTGTATTGGTGTACTGCCGATATTGGTTGGATAACTGGTCATTCGTATATTGTTTACGGACCATTATTAAATGGTGCAACAACTGTCATGTTTGAAGGAGTGCCATCTTATCCCGATTATAGTAGATTTTGGAAAATAGTTGAAAAACATAAAGTCAATCAGTTTTATACAGCGCCAACTGCTATTAGAGCTTTAGCTAAAGAAGGTGAAAGTTATATTGAGGGCTATGATTTGTCATCATTAAAAGTAATAGGTTCAGTAGGTGAACCTATAAATGAAGAAGCTTGGCATTGGTATGATGATAATATTGGAAAAAATAAGTGTCCAATTGTAGATACTTGGTGGCAAACAGAAACAGGAGGTATTATGATTTCTCCTTTACCAAATTCTAAAAATGTTAAGCCAACTTTTGCCACACAACCGTTACCCGGAATTCAAGTAGCTTTAGCTGAAGGAGACGAAAGTGAGTTAAAATCAAATCCAACAGAAGGAAAATTATGTATTAAATTCCCTTGGCCTTCAATGGCGAGAACAATTTGGGGAAATCATAAACGCTATTTAGAAACTTATTTTTCGACTGTAAAAGGAATGTACTTTACAGGTGATGGTGCTTTACGAGATGAAAATGGAAATTACAGAATTACAGGCAGAATTGATGATGTTGTTATTGTCTCTGGTCATAATTTAGGAACTGCCCCAATAGAGGATGTGATTGATGAACATAAAACGGTAGTCGAAACAGCAGTTGTTGGTTATCCACATGACATTAAAGGAAATGCACTTTATGCTTACGTTATTTTAAAAGAATTTAATGGTGATTATGACGTGTTACGAAAAGAAATCAATCTATTAATATCAAAACAAATTGGACCAATAGCAAAATTAGATAAAATTCAATTCGTAAATGGATTGCCTAAAACACGTTCAGGTAAAATTATGCGTAGAATATTAAGAAAAATAGCCTGTAATGAATTTGATAACTTAGGTGATATTTCAACTTTGTTAAATCCAGAAGTAGTTCAAAATGTAATAGAAGGTAAAATATAATTTACAAAACATGTCTATAATAAAATATATGCGTTAAATAAAAAAAACAACTATTTAACTTAAGACAAGATTAACTTCTATAACTTTATTTTTTTTGTTAAAAGTAAGGAGTGCTATTTTTTAGATTAAGCTTAGGTTGTTAAGTAGGGTTTAGAGTATAAGTAAGAATAAATTGATGAAAAATATTCAAATATATTATAAGAACCTGAGTTCGATATAAGGATTTGTTAGAAAACTTCAAATAGGCTGTGAGTTTGGTTAAATATTGAGCGAGATAGCTTGAACAAAATTTGATTGAAAACCGCTGTATATTTAAAGTTTTAGGCGAACAATTGTAGGTTTTTATCAGTATTGGTTGTTTAATTAATATTTATTTTAAGTAAAACGGTTGATATTTACGTGTTTATGATTGTTTTGTTGGTTTTCCTTAGGTCGAACACAGGTTAAGAATAACAATTCGATACGGGAATCTTTGTATTTTGAGATTGCGGATTAATAAAAAAATCCTAAGTAATATATGTAATTTTGAAAAAACAAAAAATATAAATCAACCACCTTCCAAAAAAATCAATTAAATTTGTGGTGTGATACCAAAAGAAACCATTGACGAAATTTTTCAAACCGCTCGAGTAGAGGAGGTGTTGGCTGATTTTGTACAAATGAAAAAATCTGGTTCAAATTACAAAGCAAAAAGTCCTTTCGTAGATGAAAAAACACCTTCATTTATGATTTCACCTGCTAAACAAATATGGAAATGTTTTAGTTCAGGTAAAGGTGGGAATGTAGTAACGTTTTTAATGGAGGCGGAACACATGAGCTACCCAGAAGCATTGCGTTGGTTGGCTGATAAGTACAATATCGAAATTAAAGAAGATAAAAAACGTACACCTGAAGAAATTCAAAATCAATCTATTCGTGAAAACTTAGCGGTAGTTAATGAATTTGCTAAAAATCACTTTTCTAAAAATTTAACTGAAAATGAACAAGGAAAGGCTATAGGGTTATCCTATTTTATTGAACGTGGATTTAGAGAAGAAACAATAAAAAAATTCGATTTAGGGTATTGTTTAGATGAATCAAAAGGATTTACTGATACTGCTTTAGCAAAAGGGTATAAATTAGAATTTCTTGAAAAAGCAGGGTTAACAAAGTCAAAAGACGGTAGGCAATTTGATTTTTACAGAGGGAGAGTTATATTTCCTATTCATTCAATTGCAGGTAAAATATTAGGATTTGGTGGACGGACACTTAAAGCAGATAAAAAAATAGCAAAATATTACAATTCACCTGAAACTGAATTGTATAATAAAAGTAAAATTTTATACGGCTTATACTATGCAAAAAGTGCTATTATTAAATATGATAGTTGTTATTTAGTTGAAGGTTATACAGATGTTATTTCTATGCATCAATCAGGTGTTGAAAATGTAGTTGCATCATCTGGAACGTCCTTAACAGAAGGGCAAATCAATTTAATAAAACGATATTCAGAAAATATAACCATTTTATATGATGGAGATGCAGCAGGAATAAAAGCATCATTTAGAGGGATAGACATGATATTGTCTCATGGAATGAATGTGAAAGTTGTTTTGTTTCCTGATGGTGAAGATCCTGATTCGTATGCAAAAAGTCATTCAACAGAAGAGGTTAAAACATACATTGAAGATAGCGCTAAAGATTTTATAGTATTCAAATCAGATGTACTATTAAAAGATGCTGGTGATGATCCAATAAAAAAAGCAAGTTTAATTGGAGATATTGTACAATCTATTTCTTTAATTCCAGATTCAATCAAGCAGCAAGTGTATATACAAGAATGTTCTAAAATTTTTGATATAAGTGAAAAAATATTGATGTTAGAATTAGCTAAGAAAAAACAGCTAAAGCTTGAAAAGGAACAAAAACAAGCAAGATACAGTAAACCCAAAGAAACAATACCTACACTTCAAAAATCTACATCAAGATTTTCTAAACCACAGGCTCAACCTCAAGATGAACCGCCACCAGAAGCTTTAATTCCTTTGGAGTATTTAACAGATGAACAAAGAGAAAAATTAAAAAAGTATAATGATAAGCCAAGGGTAGATGTTGTAAAACCAATTATTTTAGATTATTTATATTATCAAGAGTTAGACATTATTAGAATTTTATTAAATTATGGTATTTATCTCGTTAAAACAGAAAGTTTAGAGAAAGACGAAAAAGGTAAAGAAATAGAAAGTATTGTTGAAGTGAGTGTGATTGAATTAATAATTCATGAAATAGAAAAAGATGAAATAACTTTTGAAAATAGCATATTTCAAAATATTTATAAAGAATATAAAAAGGGTCATAAAGAAGACACCTTATATACAGAAAAGCATTTCACACAACACCAAGACTTTGAAATAGCTAAATTAGCTGTAGATATTTTGGCTGACACAAAAGAATTAAGTAATGTTTGGTCTTCAAAATTTAAAGTAAATATAGCTTCAGAAGTAGATAATTTAGACAGAGCTGTTATTGAAGTGATATACTCCTATAAGAGTAGTAGGGTTAAGTCTGAAATAGAAAAAATACAAGAACAAATTGAAGCAATGGATTCTGAAAATTTAGATGATATATTAATATTGATGGCACAACAAAATAAATTTGAAAAAGTTAAATTAGCTTTTTCCGAAAAATTAGGACGAACAATTATATAATAAATGAAAATTTGGGACAACATATTAAATTATCCAATAATTGATACAAGAACTGATGTGATATCAGATTCTACAAAAATAATGTTAGATAATATACCTGGAGTAGATGTTATTGTTGATTCTGGAGGGTTTATTTTCGCACCAATTAATATTTTCGCTTTTATTGTGATATTATTTGCAGGGAAAATATTTTTAAAATATTTAAAAAGATCCTTTAAAGTATTGCATTTGGATAATAAACAATTTAAAATTGAAGGAAGAGAGTTTGCATTATGGAAATTAATTAGGCAATTTGTTTATTTCATTATATTCTATTCTTGTTTTCACTCTTTAAATATAAATAATGAAGGTATAGGCTTAGGAAATATATTAGTTTTTGATTTTGTAAAAATTGGTGATTTTCATATTTCAGTATATCATATTTTTTTAGTTGTAGTGGTGTTTTTTATTGCTAAGTTAGTATTGAATTTTTTAAAAATTTATTTACTAAAAAGAGTAACAAAAAGGACAAATTTAGATAAAGGAACAGAGTATGTGATTATTCAAATTGCAAAATATATAATTTATACTATTGCGATTATTACAATTATAAGAAGTTTTGGAATAGATTTAAATATTCTATTTGCTGGAGCAACAGCTTTATTAGTAGGTATTGGATTAGGACTTCAAGATATTTTTAAAGATTTACTTTCGGGGTTATTATTACTATTTGAAGGAACAACAAAAGTAGGTGATATTGTAGAGTTGACTAATTTTAACGGAAATGAGAATTCTGTAGCAACAATAACTGAGATAAACTTAAGAACAACTAAAGTTAAAACAAGAGAAGGTAAAACGTTAATTGTTCCAAATTCCATACTAACACATCAAACTGTAAATAATTGGACGTTTGATGATGAATTAACAAGATTTACAATATCAGTTTCAGTCGCTTATGATTCAGATATTGAATTAGTGAAAAATATTTTAGTTAAATGTGCTAGTGACCACCCTAAGGTTAAAAACACTAAACCTGTTTTTGTAAGGTTATTAAACTTTGGAAATCATGGTTTAGAAATGGATTTAGTCTTTTGGGCTGATCAAAATTTTGAAATTGAAATATATAAATCAGAAATTCGTTTTAAAATTATAAATGAATTTAGAGTTAATCAAATAGAGATTCCTTACCCACAGCAAGATATTCATTTAAAAACTAAAAATTAATTTTTAATTCTTGCTATTATTTACTTAAATTTGAAACCATAAAACAACCTAAACAATGAAACATATTATAGAGAACGCATGGGATAATCGAGATTTATTAACTGACCCAGAAGTGCAAAATGCAATAAATACTGTAATTTCAAAATTGGACACTGGAGAATTGAGGGTAGCTGAACCTTTGTTAAATGGTGAATGGAAAGTCAATGAGTGGGTTAAAAAAGCTGTAGTAATGTATTTTCCAATTAGAAAAATGGAAACTATAGAAGTTGGACCTTTTGAATTTCATGATAAAATGGCTTTAAAGACTAATTATGCCGAAAAAGGGGTAAGAGTTGTTCCTCATGCTATAGCAAGGTATGGAGCATTCCTTAATAAGGGTGTGATATTGATGCCTAGTTATGTAAATATAGGGGCTTATGTAGATTCAGGAACGATGGTTGATACATGGGCGACTGTAGGGTCTTGTGCTCAGATCGGAAAGAATGTTCATTTAAGTGGTGGAGTAGGGATAGGGGGAGTACTCGAACCTTTACAAGCTGCACCTGTAATAATTGAAGATGGAGCCTTTATTGGTTCAAGATGCATAGTTGTGGAAGGCGTTAGAATTGGGACTGAAGCTGTATTAGGGGCAAACGTTGTTTTGACAATGTCCACAAAAATAATTGACATTACTGGAGATGAACCTGTTGAAACGAAAGGGTATGTACCTCCAAGAAGTGTTGTCATCCCAGGTTCTTATCCTAAAAAATTTCCTGCAGGAACATATAATGTACCCTGCGCTTTAATTATAGGTAAAAGAAAAGAGAGTACAGACAAAAAAACATCACTAAATGATGCTTTAAGGGAGAATAATGTAGCAGTATAGGATAGTGTGACATTGTTCAAAAATAAAATCATTTCCTGTAAATAAATGATTTTATTTAGAATAAGCTAACGTGTAGATCTACATTTAAAACTAAACCCTACATTAACCAGTTATTTAATGTAGTTTATCGGGTGTTTTTGGTGTTATATATAATACTTTAATAATAGTTAAAAATATTAGTGTGTATATAAAAAAGAGTGTGTACCTTTGCCCTCGCAAAACAACAACGGTTGTTTATTTAAGAGTAACAACTTAGAGATTATTTGAAAGTAAAAAAGATTTAAATTATTTTTAAACAAAACATTGTTTATTAAAAAAGAGTTTATATCTTTGCACTCTCAAAACAACAACGGTTGTTTTCATTAGAAGAAAAAAACTTTAAATATTTATTAAAAAAGGTTGTTAATTAAAAATAAGTAATTACCTTTGCACACGCAAAATTAGTAAACGAATTAATAGAGCGATACGAGTAATAATAACGAGAGTTATCTTTATAAGTTCTT
>Ga0256824_10000489_pt1 | contig 15308 bp, 15 predicted proteins | sample CV67metaG_FD_191570 | JGI IMG/M metagenome (GOLD analysis project Ga0256824, IMG submission 191570) | Hydrothermal vent microbial communities from East Pacific Rise, Pacific Ocean - CV67 | ecosystem: Environmental > Aquatic > Marine > Hydrothermal vents | place: Pacific Ocean: East Pacific Rise...
TAAAATTATAACGCTGCATAGAAAAAAAAAACGACACTAACTAATATTAATATGACTAAAATTTATGATTTTAGTTAGTTATAACATAACAAGCCTAAAGAACAACATATACTAAATTTAATAAGGTATACGCATACTAAGTACACCTAACAGGTTAAGAATTTTCGGAAGATAAAAGCTGTTAGGAGAATAATATCATTAATATATTGCCGTTCTGTTCTCGATACATTTACATTAAAAACTAGCGTTTTTAATGCAAACACTCGAACTGACACTACCATGATCTCTTTGATAATAATTACTCAAACTGACAACTACACTTCCACTACAAATGACTATTTTTTGTAACATTTGTTAAAAAAAGAGACTAACTCGGTATAGACTTAAAAAATTAGTTAATTTTAGAACGTAAACACAAATCACGTATGGAAATACTTAAAGTAGAAAATATCGTTAAGCAATATGCTGGTCATAGAGCCTTAGACGATATTTCAATTTCAACTCAGGAAGGTGAAATATTTGGTCTCTTAGGGCCAAATGGTGCCGGAAAAACTAGTTTAATTCGAATAATCAACCAAATTACAGGTCCAGATTCTGGGAGAGTTTTACTAAACGGTAAAGAAATCACACGAGAGGATATTTCTAAAATAGGCTACTTACCTGAAGAGCGTGGTCTTTACAAAAAAATGAAAGTTGGAGAACAAGCACTCTATTTTGCACGCCTAAAAGGAATGTCAAAGTCAGAAGCTAAGCAAAAACTAAAATTTTGGTTTGACAAATTTGAAATTTCATCTTGGACGGACAAAAGAGTGGAAGAATTATCCAAAGGAATGGCACAAAAAATTCAGTTTATCACCACTGTTTTACATGAACCAAAATTATTAATATTAGACGAACCCTTTAGTGGATTTGACCCCATAAATACAGAATTAATTAAATCCGAAATTTTAAGATTAAAAGAAAATGGAACATCTATTATGTTATCTACACATAATATGAATTCTGTAGAAGAGATTTGTGACTCGATAGCTTTAATCAATAAATCAAAATTAGTAGTTAGTGGTACCTTAGATGACGTAAAAAAACAATATGACTCTGATGTGTATGCGATTCAATTCAAAGGAATGATGATGGCTTTTGCCAATGCACTTTGGACTGGCTATGAATTAATAGACAAAAAACAACTAGATGACGATACTGCCATTGCCTATATTAAAATGAAGAATGGTAATAAAGTAAATGATTTATTAAAGGCTGTCATGCCTTCAGTTGAAGTACAAGAAATTCACAAGGTAATTCCTTCAATGAATGATATTTTTATAAAAGCCGTTGGTGGAGAAAAAGGAGGAAACAATGAGTAATTTAGGACTAATAATAAATAGAGAGTATTCATCACGAGTTAAGAAGAAATCATTTTTACTTTTAACACTATTAGTACCATTACTGGCTGTTGGCTTTATGTTTGGTGCCATGTGGCTAACACAAGAAAAAGACAAAAAAGTTAATGTACTAATTGCAGACCCTACAGGATGGTGTAATGCGGAAATTTATCAAAACCCAAATGACAATACAAATAAAAATATTGTATTTTCATTTTACGAAAACAACATTGATTCTGTTGATGTTTTTATGACTGGTAAACAATTTCAAGAGTATGATATATTAGTTTCATTAAATGAAAAAGTACCAAGTAATAGAAGAGTACCTGTCTTTTATAGAGAACAACCTAGTTTAAAAACAGAGCATTATATACAAAATAGAGTGGAAGCCAGGTTGATGGAATACTTTGCCTTGAAAAAGACAAGTATATCCAAAGAGCAATACCGAGAAATTAAACAGCCATTTGACTTTAAGTTTTTGGATGGTAACGATCCAACTGGATCTGACTACTCTAACGAGCAAGCTGGTGTAGGATTTTCATTTGCGATACTAACCTATATGTTTATTTTCATTTACTCTATGCAAGTGATGCGTGGCGTAATTGAAGAGAAAACAAACCGTGTTATTGAAATATTAATATCATCTGTTAAACCCTTTCAGCTAATGATGGGTAAAATTATTGGTATTGGTTTAGTGGGATTAACGCAGTTTGTCATTTGGCTTGTCCTATCAGGTATTGGAATGATGGTTATTAGAATGTTTATTTTTACTGACATGAACGATCCAAGCAACTGGAACGTAGATGCTATGAATTCAGGGTCAATTGAGCCAAATATAGCTACTCAATCAAGCGAATTAGTTTATTTATTTTTTGAAGCTATTAACTGGCCATTAATGCTTATCTCATTTGTTATCTATTTTATTGGTGGTTTCTTATTGTATTCTGCAATTTTTGCAGCCATTGGTGCCATGGTAGATTCTGAAACAGACACACAACAATTGGTTTTACCTGTAACTGCCCCGTTGATCTTAGGTTATATAGTTGCCGCCATGATGATTTCTAATCCATCCAGTGAAATAGGGACTTGGTTTTCAATGATTCCATTTACATCTCCTGTTGTTATGATGGTTAGAATTGCTCAAGGTACACTGGAAGGTGAGTTTTGGCAATACATTGTGTCAGTTGTTTTATTATTCGGAACATTTTTAGCGACAACGTGGTTAGCTGCAAAAATATACAGAGTAGGTATTTTAATGTATGGTAAAAAAGCCAGTTGGAAAGAAGTTATGAAGTGGATTAGATATAAATAATCTACTCGTATAATTAAAGACTAACAAATCGATTAAAAAAATATTTTAATCGAACAAATATTTGTTTTTATCTACATTTTATTGTAACTTGTGTATTCCGAAACACTACAACTAAAAATGCCTGATAAAATTGCTATCATAGATATTGGTACGAATACTATTAATTTATTAATGGTAAATAAGTACGTTAAAACATATCAGGTTTTGCATAGCGAGAGAACAGGTGTTGGTTTAGGGCATGGTGGAATGAGTAGATCAATCATTACTAAAGATTCATTTAACAGAGGAATAAACTGCTTAATTAATTATACAAAAACGTGTACAGATAACAATGTAAAATCAATTTATGCTTTTGGTACATCAATGTTAAGACAGGCTAAAAATGCTAAAAATTTCATACACACCGTTAAAAAAAGAACCAACATTGATATTCAAGTACTTAATGGTGATCAAGAGGCTAACTTTATATACAATGGCATAAAATTAGGCTACGACTTTCATAAAAAAAGTGTGGTTATGGATATTGGAGGGGGATCTACAGAATTCATTCTAGCTGACAAGAACGGATTAATTGATAAGATTAGTCTTAATATCGGCATCTCACGCATTAATCAATTATTTAACTTTAATAGTACATTAAGCAATACTGACATAAAGATGATTGAACGTTTCTTACAAGATAAAATAGGTAACAAATTAAACACCTACCAAGCTAATCAATTAATTGGCGCTTCTGGTTCGTTTAAAACCTTTTTTGAACTAACCAACAAGACGAAATATGATACTACTTCATTTCAAAAAATTGACATCACCTCTATAAACAAAACACTTGACACAATCATCAGATCAAGCTATCAAGAACGATTAAACAATCCTCACATACTGAAGTTACGCTCGGAATTACTTGCTATATCAGCTGTTAAAACAAAATGGGTGTTAAATAAATTGAATTGTAAAGAAGTTATCGTTTCACCAAACTCAATTAAAGAAGGTGTAATTTTCAACTTCAGTCTATAATCCTCAATTCGAACTAAGAAAAAAGTTTGAAATTTTACTTGATACTATAACTTATACTTCTTTAAAAATACATCCCAATCCCAAACAAAATTAATTAGAACTTCATCCATTCTTTTAATGAATAAAGGGTTAGGTGTGTTTTGCGTCTTAAAATAAGCTTCTTGATACTCACTTAAGCCAAACTTACGAAAGATAGCTTTTGACATTCCATAAAGAATATTTTTTGATGGAAAGTTATGATGGTTAATATATTCAGTAGTTTTAACTACTAGTCTTGAAAATTCAGTTTCAGATCTACCGTAAATATTAGCGAATTTTCGAATAATCTCTAATTCAATTTCTTCCACATCATAATCTTCAAATCGATCTCTTAAATACTCAATATTCCCTACTATTAAGATGAGTAAAAATTGCTCTTTTGCGTTTGAAGGAATCTGAGGGTCAGACACAAAAATAGCATCATCTTTAATCATTTCAACAACATCTTGAAATCCATTTTCAACTACCTCAATTAATGAATTAACAAAAATGTTAGACAATTTATTTGTATTTGTTTTCTTACGAATTAAAAATCCTAGCATAATGATGTGATTTAAATAACAAATTTACAAAGTATATTAATTGCTTTTTTTATTAACGAATCAAGTTATTAACACTACAAAGTGATTTATTCTTTCGACTTAGCTTTATTTACTTCCATAATAAATAGTTGCTATTCCACCTGAAACCAATTTCGAATTAACATCCTTATAACCAGCTTTTTTCATTAATGACATAAACGCTTCCCCTTCTGGAAATGCATCTATTGACTCAGGGAGGTACGTATACGCTCTGGCATCTTTAGATACTAATTTACCAATTTTTGGTAAAATGTATTTAGAATACACATGAAACAAGTGTTTAATAGGGAATTTTTTAGGTTTAGAAAATTCTAAAATTACAGCTTTCCCACTAGGCTTTAATACTCTTAGCATTTCAACTAAACTTTTCTCAACGTGCTCAAAATTTCTAATTCCAAAACCAATCGTATATCCATCAAAGTAATTATCTTCAAAACTAAGACTTTCAGAATCTTCCAATTGTAGCTCTATGATATGATCTACTTTTTTCTTCTTCATTTTTTCGATACCAACATCTAACATACCTTGAGAGATATCAATACCAATAACTTTAGTTGGGTTTAACTTTAAAGCTTCCACTGCAAAATCACCAGTACCTGTCGCAATATCCAAAATTACTTTAGGCTTATTTTTTCCTAAAATTTTAATTGCTTTTTTACGCCAAATCTTATCTATTCCCATAGATAAAAAATGATTTAGGAAGTCGTATCTTTTAGAAATATTATTAAACATTTCTGCAACCTCATCTTTTTTTGATTGGTTGTCTTTATAATAAGGTTTTATTGATTTTGACATATCTTAAATACTTAACGCTTCTTGCATTAACTGTTCTTTATCGATTGATATTACACCAACTTTTTCACACACTAAACCACCAGCTAAATTTGAAACTTCAGCAATCAATTCAGGATCTAATCCACAAGATAAACATAAAGCGGCAACACTAATTACCGTATCTCCTGCTCCAGAAACATCTGTGATATTTCTTAAGTGCGCTGGAATAAAATGATCTTTTTTATCATCATTAATAAACACGCCATACTCTGATAGTGTAATAAAAATGTACTTTGGGTTAATCTCTTTTTTTAATTTTGAAATAGCGTCAAGGAATACCGTTTTATCCACTGTATTAAAGTCAAACTTAACATCTAACCCTTCTTTTAATTCTTTTAAATTTGGCTTAAATAACGTTACGTTTTTGTAGGCTAAAAAATTATCTTTTTTAGGATCAACTGCAGTCGGAATATTATTCTCATTTGCAAATTTAATAACATCTTCAATTACTTTAGCTGTCAATATACCTTTATTGTAATCTTGTAAAATAATAGCATCAATTGTTTCTTTAGATGCTATTTCTTTTAATCGCTCAACAATGGCAAACTCTAACCCCTTTGAAATATTTCCAGTCTCTTCACTATCAATTCTAATCAATTGTTGATTATTCCCTATAACTCGAGTCTTTACAGTCGTTACACGTTCACTTGAAAATAATAAACCATCTTTTGGAAGATGATTTTCATTTATCAACTTCTCCATTAACTTAGCATTGTCATCTTCACCAACCACAGACAATATATATGGCCTAGCCCCTAACGCTTTAATATTAAGAGCTACATTTGCAGCCCCTCCTAACCTATGCTCTTTCGTTTCAAAATTAACGACAGGAACGGGTGCTTCAGGTGAAATCCGACTCACCTTCCCTTTAATATAAGTGTCAATCATGACATCACCAATTATGATAATGTTTTTGGTTGAAAATTCGCTAAATATATTTTTTAAATCAATCATTTAGTTTAATTTGGCTAAGGTCTCTTTAATTCTTTTTAACGCTTCAATCAATACACTTTCTGATGCTGCATAAGATAATCTCATACATTTATTATCACCAAAAGCTTCTCCTGTAACTAAAGCAATTAGTCCTTCATCTAACAAGAAAAGAGATAATTCTGTAGCGGTGTTTATTGTTTTTCCGTTGTAAGACTTCCCAAAGAATGATGAAATATCGAAAAAGAAGTAAAATGCACCTTCTGGTTTATTAATTTTTAACCCTGGAATTTCTTTTAATAAATCAAAGACTAATGTTCTTCTTTCGGCAAACGCATCAATCATGAATTTAATTTCTAAAGGATCTGCACTTACAGCAGCTAACGCCGCTCTTTGTCCTATGGAACATGTACCTGAAGTATATTGGCCTTGTAATTTAGAACACGCTTTAGCAATTGCTAAAGGGGCTCCAATATACCCTACTCTATACCCTGTCATGGCAAATGCTTTTGACACCCCATTTACAGTTATTGTTCTGTCATAAACATTTGCAAACTGAGCAAAACTTTCGTGCTTTCTTACAAAGTTAATATGTTCATAAATTTCATCTGAAATAACATAAAAGTTTGGTGTTTCCGCTACAACATCAGCAATAGACTTTAATTCTTCTTTTGTATAAGATGATCCTGTTGGATTACAAGGATTACTAAAAATCATTAATTTAGTCTTATCCGTAATTGCTTCTTTCAATTGAGAACCAGTCATTTTAAAATCATTTTCAATAGATGTTGAAATTACAATTGGAATCCCTCCTGCCATTCTTACTTGATCGTAATACGTTACCCAATATGGAGCAGGTACTATCACCTCATCTCCAGGATTAACTAAAGCTAATATAACATTAATCAAACTTTGTTTAGCACCAGTAGACACAACAATTTGATTAGCTGTATAATTTAAACCATTATCTCTCTCAAATTTATTAGCTATTGCTTCTCTTAAATCTAAATATCCTGGAACAGGCATATATTTAGAAAAATTGTCATCCACTCCTTTTTTGGCTGCTTCCTTTACAAAGTCAGGTACATTAAAATCTGGTTCACCTAAACTTAAAGATATAATATCTTTCCCCTCCTCTTTCAAAGCTCTACTTTTTTCTGCCATTGCAATAGTTGCTGATTCGGCTAAACTTTGTACTCTATTTGATAAAAATGACATAATTGATTTTAATTTGATTGCAAATTTAAGTATTTATACGTATTTGAATTACAATTCTCTCGTTTTTTTAAAACCTTTTTTAAAGTCTATGTAAAGGTGCTTTAACACCATCAACTAGACTATAACAGGCTAATTTATCTTTAAAAACTGAGGCTTTAAAAATTGATTTATTTAATAACATTCGTACACACTCTTGAATTCCCTCTACAATAGATGGATGAGGATGAACTAATTCTGCTAAAGCCTCTATACCTTGATCATATTTCATTAATAAAGCAACCGCCTGAATTGCACTTGATGCATGCTCCCCAACAGCTCTCATTCCTAAAATTTTCATTTCATCATCATTTGTGACTATAATTTTAAAGAATCCTTGGGTTTTCCTCATAGCTATGGCTCTTGCAATAACTGAATAATCCAATTTAACGACTTTACAAGGAATGTTTTTTTCAATACATTGTTGCTCATTCAATCCAACTGCAGCTACCTCAGGTTGTAAAAACATAATGGTCGAAATATTATCATAAGAAAGTCGTTCCGTTTTGTTACCAAACATTTTTTCAACGGCGTGTCTGGCTTCAATTTCACCCATATTTACCAATGCTATTCTACCTGACGCGTCACCTACAGCATAAATATTTTCAACATTTGTTTGCGTGTCATCATCTCCAATATGTCGACCATTAGCACCTCTATTAATACCAACATTGTCTAGACCAATACTATCAATATTTGCTATACGTCCCACAGATAATAACGCTTTTTCAACTTTTATCACTTCTACTTCTTCTTTATCTGGATTAGTAATTGTATAAACAACTTCACCGTCAATAACTTCCATTTTTTCTAATGAGGCTTTATGATGAATTGTAACTCCATTTCGCTCCAAATTATCTGACACCATTTTAGAAATATCTTCATCTTCAAATGGCAAAATTCTATCCGCCCTGTCTATAAGATATACTTTTGTTTTTCCAAAATTAGAAAAAATAGTTGCATACTCACAGCCAATAACTCCAGCACCTACAATTACTAAACTTTTCGGAAATGCACCCATTTGGTCAATCCCATCAGAGGTCATGATTTCTTTTTCATTAACCACCATATTTGGTAATTTTCGTGGAGTAGACCCTGTTGCTATAATTATATATTCAGCTGAAATAATTTCTTTTGTAGTATCAGAATGTACAACTTCAACCTCATGCTTAGATATTAATTTCCCACTACCTCTGGCATATCTAAATAAATCAGCACGTTGTGTTTTAAGTAATTTAATATGACAAGAATATTGAAATTTTCTTTCGAATACAGCCTCTTGCAGTGTTTTAGACATCTCTTCCCAAGACACCTCAAATTTTCGCCTACCTAAGGAAACAATAGTATCATTTACATTTCTAACTTTTTGCGATAATTCCCACATAGTTTTAGAACTCAATGCACCATGGTAAACACCTGCACCACCAATTTTTGTTTTCTCAATCAAGCAAACACTTTTTCCAAAATCTATCGCTCTCATAGCGGCCGCATATCCTGCTGGACCACCTCCAATTACAACTAAATCAAAATCTTTTTTTATCATAGCAAATTCTTCCAACTATGAAGTTAATGCTTTTTTTTACAATTTGATTGTCTTTTTTAAAATGTTTTTCCTTTTTTACCGTATATTTAGCACATGGAAGAGTATTACATCAATATTATTGAAGCAAGAAAAAAAAACAAAGAAGCTACTAAATCTACGTTTAAGAAATTTAAAAAATTAAACAAGAAAAAAGTAGATCAAATGTTTCATACTGAACATGATAAAGCTTTCGAAAAAATCAAGTGTTTATCTTGCGCAAATTGTTGTAAAACTACCAGTCCTATTTTTAGAGAATCTGATATTAAAAAGTTATCGAAACGTTTTAAGATGAAAACTCATCAATTTATTACAGATTACTTAAAACAAGACTTTGATGGGGAATATGTTTTACAAAGCGCTCCATGTCCTTTTTTATGGGACAATAACGAATGTAGCGTTTATGAAGATAGACCTTTAGCTTGTAAAGAATATCCTCATACAGACAGAAGGAATATGTTTCAAATTTTAGAGATTACTGAAAAAAACTTAGAAATCTGCCCAGCTGTTGTTGAAATTATCGACAACATTGAACCAACTCTTACCACTAAAACGTTTAGAACAAATTAAAAATTATTGCCGACAAATGAACAGAAAATGTAGATAAAAAATTGCTAATCACTTATTTTTTAGTAATTTCGATTTCACAGTTTAACAAATCAATTATTTTCTATGCTCCAAGAGAGTTCCATTTTAGATAGATGCAATACTAAATTCCAGGAGGACTTAGGTATTTACAACACCGATCCTAATGGAAAAGTTATACTCTCTCACTTTGGTGAATTCTCTCAAGAACTGGTCAATTCATTATCTATTTCAATTGAAAATAGGATGATTGAATCAGGAGATAAAAAAGGCGTGGTTAAGCGAATGTTTAGTATTTTAGTGGAAGGCTTACAAAACATAAGAATTCATGCTGAAAGAGACGAAAAAGAACAACAAACTTCATTTATCATTATTCTTCAAACTGAAACATTTTACAAATTAACTTTAGCCAATTTAGTTAATTCTGAAAATATTTCTAAAATTGTTTCCAGAATTAACCAATTAAATACTTTAGACATTGCTGAGGTTAAAAACTTATATATGGAAGTTTTATCTAACGGAATAATGTCAAATAAAGGTGGTGCTGGGCTTGGTTTTATTACCATGTCTTTAAAATCAAAAAACCAATTACAATTCACAACCGAAGAGGTTTCTAACTCATTGACGCTTTTAGCTTTAGAAATTAAAATTGATCGGCAAAAAAAAGAGTAATATTACATTTTAACGATTCCACAAACTCTTTCGTACAACTCAATATACCTAGGTAAAACAGCCTCTATTCCAAAATTTAGAGAATGAGTATAAGCTTGATCTTTAAATTTAGCAAGCTCTTCATCATTTTCTATAATTGAGATAGCATATTTAGCCATTTCATCTGTATCACCAACTAAACTTAAATAGCCTGAATAACCATGCTTATTAACTTCTGGCAACCCTCCTGTGTTTGTTGAAATAACAGGCACTCTTGAGGCTAATGCTTCTAATGCTGCCAATCCAAAACTTTCTGTTAAAGATGGTAAAATAAATAAATCACACATATTTAAAACGTCAGACACATTCTGAATCTTCCCTAACATTTTAACATGTTGGCAAATTTTCAAATCTCTACACAATTGCTCTAACTTTAATCTTTCGGGACCATCTCCAACCAGCAGTAGCTTTGAAGGCACTTTCTTAATTATTTTTGAAAATGTGTACAATACATCCTCTACCCTTTTTACTTTTCTAAAATTAGAAATGTGACAAATTAAACGTTCTCCATTTGGTGCGAATTCAGATTTTTTACACACTGTATTCGGACTTGGTTTATAATTTTCATGACGTATAAAGTTTGGGATAACTTCAATTTCGTTTGTAATATCAAAATGATTAAACGTATCTTGCTTTAAAGATTCAGACACAACGGTTACTGCATTAGACTCATTAATACTAAACGTAATTACGGGTTCAAATGAAGGGTCTTTACCAACTAAAGTAATATCAGTTCCGTGCAAAGTTGTAATAAAAGGAATTGTAACCCCTTTTGATTCTAATATTTTTTGAGCAAAATAAGCTGCAGACGCATGAGGAATAGCGTAATGAACATGTAATAAATCCAATCCTTCATTAATAGTTACATCAACTAATTTACTAGTCAATGCTAATTCGTAGGGTTGATAATCAAATAAAGGATAGTCAAATTGACCCACTTCATGATAATACACATTGGGCTGAAAAATATCTAACCTAACAGGTTGAGAATAGGTGATAAAATGAACACAATGCCCTTTTTTTGCTAATTCCTTACCTAATTCAGTAGCCACAATACCACTTCCTCCAAATGTTGGATATAAAACTATTCCTATCTTCATATTAAACACAAAAATACAATTTTTAAAACTACTAAAATGTCTTTAGTGCTACAAATTTTGAATTGTTAGCCATCATTAATTCTACTTAACATTAATGTACTGACTGCTATTATTGAAATATTCATTAGCACTATTTTGTCTTTATCTATTCAAAAATGATATTAATAGTCTTTATTATTACTAATAATAATAATAACATCATTTTTGGTTGGCAATAATCAAAACAAAACATTATTTTTGTAGTCAAAATAAACTAACTATGAGTTTTACATTAGATTTAATTGAAGATGCTATTGAAGACATCAAAAACGGTAAAGTTGTTATTGTTGTTGATGATGAGGATAGAGAAAATGAAGGTGACTTTTTGACTGCGGCTGAAAATGTAACACCAGAAATCATTAATTTTATGGCTACTCACGGTAGAGGTTTAATTTGCACGCCTTTATTAGAAGACAGATGTGATGAGCTAGGTTTAGAATTAATGGTGAAAGATAATAGTGCAAGTTATGAAACTCCTTTTACTGTTTCTGTGGACTTGAATGGTCACGGCTGTACAACTGGTATTTCAGCTATGGACAGATACAAAACGGTTAAAGCTTTAATTGATCCAAATTTAGACCCTTCAGAACTTGGAAAACCAGGACATATTTTTCCGTTAAGAGCAAAAAGAGGTGGTGTTTTAAGACGCGCTGGTCATACAGAAGCAGCTACGGATTTAGCGAGATTATCTGGATTTTCTCCAGCAGGAATTATTGTTGAGATTTTAAATGAAGACGGAACAATGGCTCGTTTACCTCAACTTATTGAAGTGGCTAAAAGGTTCGATTTAAAATTAATTTCAATTGCTGATTTAATTGCTTATAGAATGAAGCACGAGTCTTTAATTGAAAAAGAAATAGAAGTTAACTTTCCTACAATATGGGGAGATTTTAAATTAGCGGCTTACAAACAAACCACAACTGGTGACGAACATATTGCTCTATACAAAGGAGACTGGTCAGAAGAGGATTCTGTATTGGTAAGAGTTGAATCTTCTCAATTTTCTCATAATTTATTAGATGCAATTCGTTCAGACAAGCAGTCAAATGTGAGCGCTGCTTTACAAATGATTAACAAAGCAGGAAAAGGTGTTTTATTATTTATGCAACAAGGAGAAAAGCAAGAATCGTTAGTAGAATCCTTAAAAGAATACAACACTCCTAATGTAAAACGTAATGTTGATTCAAAAGATTACGGCATTGGCGCACAAATACTAAGAGGATTAAATGTTAAAAATTTAGACTTAATTACAAATAGCAAATCAGTAAACGAGTCTGTAATTTCGGCTTACGGTTTAAAAATAAACTCATTAGTTGAGTTTGTGGTTGGCTAATTAACCAAACTTATACTTTATTGAAGCAGTTTAGATTTTAATCTAAACTGCTTTTTTGTTTTTTGTAACTATCCCCCTATTCTCTTTTATCAATTTCAATTATTTGTATTACTTTTGTAGCAGTAAAATTTTTTATAAAAATCTTTAGTTTATGTCATATCAAGATGTGTTTACCCTTTTTTGGGAAGAAGTAAAAGTTAGTGTACAAGAAAACCGTTTTGCCAAATTAACCATGGCTAAAACTATTGGTAAACCTAACTTAAGAAATATTTTTCTTAGACCTATTTATTCTGAAGATGGTTTTAAAGTATTACTAAAATTAAGATACAGGTCTAGAGAGACAGAAGATCAAGAAGATGAATTGACTTTAGAAGAAGCTTTAGTGGTGATTAAATCACATTTAAAAACCTCTTTTTCATCTGTTTTATTATTCACAACATCAAAAGATGTAATGTTTAAAATTAATAAAAAAGGTGCTGGACGAATTTCTGAAACGCCTGCCTCTTTTAAAGAAATTGTTCAAGCTGAAAGTGATTAATGACCCAACTTAATATAAATCAATTATATATTTAAAAAAAGCAGCTTAAGAAATTATTTCTTAAGCTGCTTTTTTAAGATTAGATATCACCTTATTTTAATAGTTTATTTTTATATGATTTGATTGCTAGGCTGATTAGAATTACACCTATAACAGTTGGTAACAAAAAATTAACCGTGTTGTTTTTAAACACATTTTGAATGGAAGCAAAAGCAGTTACAGCAGCAATAAATGAAATAGACATTCTAATTATATGTTCAAAATACCAATCCTGTTTACCATACACTTGTTTTTTTAATGGTTTATGCAGTATGTATTTAAAAATGTCACCTACTGTTGTCAATAGAAAAATTAATCCAAAAACAACAAATATGGTTGCAAGAGATATATTGTTTTGTAAAAATAGAATGACAGAATAGTAAAGCATTACAATAGAAACAAGAGCTCCAAATAAAAAAATAAATTTTTCAACCCATTGTGGCCCTTTAGTTTTCAAACGCGCGAGTCTTGCACCTGTTAACGCAAAGTAAAATCCAAAAACACCAACAATTGTCATTACTGGTCCGCCAAGATAAGCTCCTGAAATTAATATCAGTAGCCAACTATATAAATAGATTTGACCTATTATTCTATGTATTGTTCCTTTTTTCTTTAACAGTATTTGTAAGCACCCAGTTGCAAATACAATAATCCCCAATATGGTGTGAATCTGTAAACTAATTTCTCTATCCATTTTAATTTTGTCTTATTCGTTCTTTGTCAATTACTTTATTATTAAATAAGTCATGAATGCTTATCTTCCTGTTGATTTCATGAGGAATTTTGATTTCTAAATCTGGGACAAGATTTCGCCTAAGACTACTAATACTTCCGTTATAATAATCTTTTATAGATTTTGTTATATCTTCATCTTGCTTATACACTGTTGGTTTATGACTAATATTGATGTTTTCAGGAGGGACGTAGAATTCTACATAGCTGATAGAATTTCTACCCATAGAAGTCGAACTAGCACTTCCGCTACTGTATCCTTTTATAGCTTTGGTTATATCAACATTTTGCCTATACACTTTTGGTGTAAAACCACTATTATAAGTATCTTCACATACATATCCAATACCAAACTGATTTATATCAAAATCATTAGTTGTTTCATTAGATAAAATCAAATATACTGTTCCATAATAGTTCTTTGGAATATTAATTCTTAAATTTTTACTGTATTGAGAGAAAACATACAACAATGATATTATTGTAATAAATAAAAAGGTAAACGATATCGTTTTCCATTTTGTTTCTCTTAAGTTTTTCACAAAATATCCAAGTGTTAATGAAATTCCAATTAGTATAGGTGTATACATTAAAACAAGAAACCAAGATGGAATAATTACGGTAGGTATTTGTAGCATTGTATTAACAGCGAACCAAAATGTAATAAGTCCAATTACCATTGTAATTAATTGTATTTTATCTTTTATCACATTTTTCATAATTGGATATAACGACTCGACTATGTTTAGTACGGATACTATGAGAGATAAATTATTTGTTATCGATCACAGCCTAAAGTTAATGTTTTGTTTTAAAATTATTAGTGTTTTAAACACCAAGTTTCAACATTCCAACATTTCAACAAATTCAATACAACGCAGCTCAATACAAGTTTTGATTTTACCGGGTAGATATATGTAGTCAGCATAATTTTCGGGTAAAAGTTTAGCATATTGGATGTATCAGATGAGGATTATGAAAAACTTGTCAAAGTGATTATTGATAAAAGAAATAAACTTAAAATTAACCTCATTTTTTTTGACATTTACGTCTATTAAGAGCTTCACAACTCAATTTATTCCCTAACTCACACCCCTTCTTATAATCACTGCAATATGAAAGACCAATAATCTCTTTTGAACTACCTCTGTTATAATAAGCAAGATCAGTAAAATCAGGATTTAATTCAATGGTTTTGGTATAATCTGCAATAGCTCCATTATGGTCTTTTAATTTTGCCTTTGAAATTCCTCTGTAATAAAAAGCCCTGGCATTTTTATGCTTTAATTCAATGGCTTTAGTATAA
>Ga0256824_10000490_pt1 | contig 15294 bp, 11 predicted proteins | sample CV67metaG_FD_191570 | JGI IMG/M metagenome (GOLD analysis project Ga0256824, IMG submission 191570) | Hydrothermal vent microbial communities from East Pacific Rise, Pacific Ocean - CV67 | ecosystem: Environmental > Aquatic > Marine > Hydrothermal vents | place: Pacific Ocean: East Pacific Rise...
ACACCACTATTGTTGGCACTTGTATCTAGTGAATTATCACATCCTGTTAGACCAATATCTTTCTTAAAATCTAATTTTAATTTATAGTGTTGTGCATTTGATATGGATTGAAGTCTTATATAGATTGCATCTCCTGCATTTATTGTGACAGAAGTAGAGTGTTCTGTTCCAAAATCATAACTAATAATATTCCAATCGGAATCACTATTTCCACAATTATTTCGACTTACATAAAATTTATATTCTCCATTTTTAGAAGGCTTTCTATTTTCTACTGAAATATCAAGTTTTCCTGCAACAGGAAAAGTCATTCTATATCTATCATTCCCCCCTCCACCAATACTACCATTTTCTATATGAGAAACATCTATATTTTTATTATTAATTTCCTCAATTATTTCTCCTGGACATGTTCCATTTATACCATTATTATCTGAATATAATAAATTTGGCATACAAGTAAAAATAAAAACAAAAACTAAATTTTGTATAAAATTATTAAAACTAATTTTTTTCATAATAACACCTTTGTAATGCTCATTGTGAGCGAAATTTGTATGAATATCTTGAAAAGATGCGATAAGTGAATAACTTATTTGCATGGCAACTCGGCTATCTTATTTAAAATCTCACAAGACCCGTGGCTTTCCGTCCTTACCTCAAGGTAAGTTTGGCTTTTCTATATGCAATACTTAAGTAAATAATAGCATATATAATCTGAAATAAACATAAAGTGATATTTTTTTTTAAAAACTAATTAAATAACTATAAGTTATTTTTAAAGACTAATACTTCTCTTACACTTTTTGAGATATGATAAGCGTTATTTATTATATTTTTAAGGTAGAAGATGAAGTTATATAGTTTAGTGTTGATGGTATTTATATTTGTTTTTGTTGGATGTCAAAATAAAGATGAGGTCACAGAGTTTAATAAACCCGCATTTTATTGGTATAAACAGATAGCAACCACGATTATGAGTGGAAGATTAAATAAAGCAGATTCTTATTATATCTCTTTAAAGAGTGAACATATTCACTCTCCATTACTTACTACAGCATTGATGATGTTAGCGAATGCACATATTGAAGAAGAAGAGTATCTTTTGGCTAATTTTTATTTGGATGAATATAATAAACTTTTTGGAGATTATAAGAGCAGAGAATATATTGATTTCTTAAAGATAAAAGCTTCTTTTTTAGGGATACAAGATGTTTACAAAGATCAAAAATTAATGCAAGATAGTATTTCAGGGGCGAAAACTTATGGGTATCGCTATCCAAATTCTGTTTATTTGCCTCTTGTACATACTTTAGAGATTAAATTAAAAATGAGTCAATATCTTTTAAATGAAAATATCGCTTCACTTTATGCTCGAATTGATAAACCAAAAGCTTATAAAATCTATAAAAATAAAAATAAAGGTTCTGTGGTAGAACTTGATGATATTACACCACCTACTAAAACAATTATTGATAAAATTTTTGATTAATAGATTTTTTGATATAACTAACGAATTTAAATATAAAGGAATCCCAAATGCAACTTAGTGACTATGATGCTTTTCCTACAGTTTTACCTATTGTAGTAGAAGATAAAATTTTTTTATATCCTTTTATGATAAGTCCACTTTTTTTATCAGATGAGAAAGATATTGAAGCAGTAAATCATGCAATGGAAGAAAATACACTTCTTTTTATTACCTCTTCTATTGTGTCAGATGAAGGTAAACGAGACTTTGATTCGCTTTATAAAGTAGGGGTTATTGGGGCTATTATGCGAAAAACATCTTTACCTGATGGACGGGTTAAGATACTTTTTCAAGGGCTTTCAAAAGGGCGTATGGTTGAACCCTTTGAAGAAGAGCGTTTTGGTGCAAAAATAGATATTGTTGTATTAGAAGCGTATGATAAAGTTAAAACTGATGTTTTAATGAAAATTTTACAAGATAAAGTCAAAAAGCTCTCAACACTTAACAGCAAAATACCCTCTGATTTAGTACGCACGGTAGAAGAGAATGATGAACCTCACCGTATTGCTGATTTGGTCTCTTCTTTATTACGATTAGATAAAGAGGTAGCCTATGCACTTTATATTCAAACCAATGTGGAAAAAAGACTCCTTAGTTTAATTGATATTGTGACTTCTGAAATAGAATCTGCACGCATTCAGAGAGAGATTAGAACAAAAGTACACTCTAAAATTGAACAGACAAATAAAGAGTATTTTTTAAAAGAACAACTGAAAGAGATTCAACAAGAGTTGGGTATGGATACACAAAGAGAAGAGGAGATAGCCTCTTTTCGAGAGAAAGTAGAATCACTTAAACCACATATGCAAGAAGATGCGTTTAAAGAGATTACAAAACAGTTAAATCGTTTTGCACGCATGCATCCTGATTCTGGAGATTCGAATGTGTTACAAACTTATTTGGAGTGGGTATTAGATCTTCCTTTTGGAAAATTTAGTAAAAAAAGCTTAAGTGTAAAAGATGTAGAACTAGAGTTAGATAAAGATCATTACTCTTTGGAGAAACCTAAAGAGCGTATTTTAGAGTTTTTTGCTGTGCGCGAGCTTTCTGAATTACGAGGCGTAGCAAAAAAACAAAATGATGGAGCAATTTTATGTTTTGCAGGACCTCCAGGGGTAGGAAAAACTTCTTTAGCTAATTCCATTGCAACAGCGTTAGGACGACCTCTTATGCGTATGGCATTAGGAGGACTTGAAGATGTAAGTGAACTTAGAGGACATAGACGGACCTATGTTGGGGCAATGCCTGGACGATTGGTTCAAGGCTTAATTGAAGCTAAAAATATGAATCCTGTAATTGTTTTAGATGAGATTGATAAAGTTGGAAGAAGTATGAGAGGGGATCCTACTTCGGCACTTTTGGAGATACTTGACCCTGAACAAAATAATAAATACAGAGACTATTATCTTAATTTTAATATTGATTTAAGTAAGGCTATTTTTATTGCGACTGCAAATGATGTGGGAAAAATTCCTGCACCACTCCGTGATAGAATGGAGTTTATAGGACTCAATTCTTATACACCAAAAGAAAAATTTGAGATAGCCAAACGCTATCTTATTCCTCAAGAGCTCAAAAAACATGGGCTTCATCATAGAGAATTTTCTATCTCTGATAAAGCACTTAAAGTTTTAATTGATGAATATACCCGAGAAGCAGGGGTAAGAAATCTTAGACGACGCGTCGCTGGACTTATGCGAAAGAGTGCTAAAAAACTTTTAGAAGATAAAACACGCATGGAGATTATTATAACAAGAAGAAATCTTGAAAAATTTACAGATAAAAAAGTTTTTGAAATTTCATTGGTGAAAGAAGTTCCTCATATTGGAATAGTAAACGGGTTAGCATGGACAGCTGTTGGGGGAGATGTATTAACGATTGAAGCGATTAGAATTAAAGGAAAAGGTATATTACAGCTTACGGGTAGTTTAGGAGAAGTCATGAAAGAGTCTGTACGCATTGCACACTCTGTTGTGAAAAAACTCATAGACAATAAAGTATTAACTATTTTACCCTCAAATATTCCTCATTCCTTAAAAGAGAAAGAGGAGAGAATAGAACTTGATTCGAGTGAAGTTTATAAACGATATGATTTACATATTCATGTACCAGAAGGCGCAACACCAAAAGATGGACCTAGTGCAGGAATTGCAATGGTTAGTGTGATTGCTTCCATTTTGAGTGGAAAAAAGATAGATAACTTAGTTGCAATGACAGGAGAGGTAACTTTAACAGGAATCGTTCTTCCTATTGGAGGATTAAAAGAAAAGTTAATTGCTGCTTATAAAGCAGGGGTAAAAAAAGCACTTATTCCAATGAAAAATTATGAGAGAGATTTAGATGATATTCCAAATGAAGTAAAAGATAATATAAATATTATAGGTGTTTGTAGTGTTGAAGATGTATTAAAAGAAATTTTTATAGTAGAATGATTTTGTGAATCAGCACAAATTCTGTGCTGATTATCTCCTTAAAGTCAATACTTTAATTTTTGCTTATTGTTCTGTCCATTGTTTAAGCTTTTCGAAAAGTAACTCTTCTTTAATAGGCTTTCTTAAAAAATCATTTGCACCATTATCAAAGACTTCATTTTTTCTTGTATCATCTGTTGAAAGTACAATTACAGGAACATTTTCATTTTTTTTATCTGAACGATAAATCTTTAAAAACTCAATACCATCTACAATTGGCATCATAATATCAAGTAAAATGACATCTATATCAGAGTCATTTTTTAATTTATCTAATGCATCAGATCCATTTTCAGCTTCTACAATATCCGAAATTGTAGGATTCTTTTTTAACAGTGTTTGTAAAAGTTTTCTATTAATAAAATCATCATCAACCACTAATACTCTTAAGCCCATTTCTTATCCTCTATACTTTTTAATGATATTTTCAATATCTTCTTTATCCGTTGAGATACTTTCCCCTTTATGAATAGTAATGGAAATATTACTATTTTCAGGCGTTATTATAGCAATATTCTTATTAGAATTACTTATTTCTTCTGTGATGAGTTCTACATCGGAAAAAATAATATCATATTTATCTGATTTTAATGCATCTCCTAGTGAAGTATTCTCTTCTAGTAGTTCATATTCATATGACAAGTTATCAAGTACTTTAGAAAGTACTCTTTTTGCCAATAAAAACTTTTTAGCAATAAGAATTTTTTTAGGTATCTCATTAACAATAATTTCTTCTTCTTCTTTAGACTCAGGTTCTAGTATAATAGTATTATCTACCTCTAATGCAGAAGTCTCTGGAATTATTATTTTTTCTTTATCTTCTGTATTATCAACTACTTTTAAAACATCCTCAATTTTAATCTCTTCTTTTTTTACCTCTTTTGGTTCTTTTTTAGGGGTATCTTGTACATAAGTACTCGCTTCATCTACAGAATAATCTGCTAAAAATTTATTTAAAATATAAAGAAGCTCTGTAGTCTCAATTGGTTTAGTAATATACTCATCCATACCTTCATTTAAGAATCGTTCTCTATCTCCTTTTAAGGCATTGGCTGTTAGTGCAACAATAGGGATATGTTTTTGAAGTGCTTCATTTTCATACTCTAAAATAGCATGGGTTGCTTCAATTCCATCCATAACAGGCATTTGAATATCCATAAAAATAAGATCATATTTTAATCCTCTTCTTTTTTCAAAAGACTCTAGCCCATTATTTGCTAAATCAACATGTATTCCATGTGTCTCAAGAATTCTTTTAATAAGTTTTTGATTAATCATATTGTCTTCTGTAACAAGTACTCTCGCATTAAACATTGTTTTTTGTTTAACAACAGCTTCTTCTACTAGTTGAGGATTACTATCTGCTGTAGCAGTTAATACAGATTTCATTTTTGTTAAAGTAATTGGTTTAAAAATAACATTACTTTGTTCAACACCAATTGCTTCAACTTTGTTTCGGCTTGTTACATTGGCAATGACAATAAGCTTTGATTTATCCATATGTTCAATAGCATCTAACATATTTTGTTTTGCTTTATCTATATCTACCCAATAATTTTTACAAACATTAGCATTTTCTAAATCTTTAAATTCTCCTATTGTTTCAAATTTTTTAACTTCTGGACCAAAATATTCAAAGTAATCACCGAGGTAAATATCAAGTTTAGTAGGTGCTTCCTGCTCATATTTTCCAATAGTAATATCTGTAAAGGCATGGGTATAGTTAATTTCAGTAGAGGTCACTTCTTCTAATGGTATAGAGAAGAAAAACGAAGTTCCTTGATCTTTTACACTATTAAGCTCAAGATCTCCTCCCATAAGTTCAGCAAACTGTTTAGAAATAGTGAGTCCAAGTCCTGTACCACCATATTTTCTTGTGACAGAATCATCCGCTTGAGAAAAAGCTTCAAAAACACGAGATTGTTGATCTTTTGTCATACCAATACCATTATCTTGTACCACAAACTTTACTCTAGGGGCATTATTCTCATCCATTATTTTTGTAATTTCAAGGTTGACATTTCCACCATGACTTGTAAACTTAATCGCATTAGAAAGAAGGTTAATAACAATTTCTTTAATTTTTGTTGGATCCCCTTTGAGTTTAGGAGAGATTTTAGGATCCATATAGAAGTTAAGGTCAATTCCTTTTTCTGTTGCTGCAACTGAATAGGTTTCAACAGCACTTTCAAACTCTTCAGCTGCATCAAATACAATACTCTCAATTTCAATTTTATTACTTTCAATTTTAGAAAGATCAAGAATATTATTGATAAGACTAAGAAGATTTTCTGAACTTTTATCAATAATGGCTAAGAATTCATTTTGCTCTTCTGTAAGATCTGTACTTCTTAATATTTCAGTAAATCCAACAATACCATTCAACGGTGTACGAATTTCATGTGACATATTGGCTAAGAATAATGATTTTGCTTCATTGGCTTGAAGTGCCACCATTTTATCTTCTTTGGCTGTTTGAACAAGTGTTTCAAGGAATTTATAGGCAATCTTAGTTCCTTCATGGGTATCAAGTTCAATATTTTCAATTGCCATCGCATCTGAACTAAGATAATCATCACTATTTCGCATCTCATCAACGGCTTTATTCAGTACATCTTCAAGTTCTTTAATATTTCGAGTAATATCTCTTGTTGTTGTATATCCTAAGTAACCCAATACAAAACTAAGTAACCAAATAGCACTTGCAATTCCCAATAAAATAAGTTGTTTATTAAGATAGATGTCACTTTTTTTCCATAATGCACTAGATACAACCACTTCTGCTTTAGAAAGAAGGGTAACTTTTTTAGTTTGAAGACCAAACCAATCTGTTGCTTCTTCTGCATAATCACCATTATCAACATCGGTTTGAATTGCTGAAGAGGTCATAGCCAGTTCACTTAATGACTCTTTGGCTTTCTCGTTTTCTAAAATATTTTTTAGTGCATTGCGTAATTCAGGGTTTGTGACTTGTTTGATATCAAATACATTGGCCTTTGTTTTAAATCTATCCCATCATGCCATTTCATCAAATGCCATAGATATTTTTTTAGTCATATAATAAGAGACAAAATCTCTTTCAAGGGCGGCATTTTCTTGTGCTGTATAGAGCTGTACTAATGAGGCGATAAGAGAAGAAATTTCAGGATTTAGTGCATAATGTTTAACAAGCAATAAAGTATCAAAAGAGGGGGTTGAAAGTGTATTTGTATATCCATCAAAAAAAGTTTTTTTAAAATTTTTATTTTCAGTATCAATTTTTTTACGAATATTGGGAAGGTTTTCAAAATTTGATAAAAGGATTGTGTATGTTTTTAATTCTCTTTCTTTTGCCTCACTATTAGCCAAAAAAGGAATTGCACTGGTATTAGTAGTAATAATATTACTATTAATTCTCTCAATGTGTTTGTCTAAAATTTTTCTTTGTTTTAATACGGCACTATTAAATATGTTAGAGTTTGTTCCCATATTTAATGCCGTTAATCCACGCTCTTTTCCTATTTCTACCATAGCATTGTTTAATAAAGCACTATTTTTTAAAAATACTTTAAGCGAGTTAGCCGCTTCATAATTAACATATGCAGTGATAAAGAAATAACTTGATAGTAGTACCAATAAAGTAATTGGTACCATTCCTATCAGTTTTAGTCGATTTCGTATAGTCATTTAATGTCCTTTTAGTTTGATATCATTTTTATTTTGGTTTCGAACGCAATAAAGTGTCCCCAATAGTCAAGAATATAGCCCTCTAATAATTTTGGATCTTCACAAAATTGAATTTGGTAAAGTGTATCAGAAAGAGGAACAATACGAAGATTACTAGATGCCCCTTTTAAGAGATGTCCTATTTTTTGAATAGTATCCAAATTTCCCTCTTCATAGGCTTGAAGCATTTTTACCGTTTCTATATGTGCTTGGTCTATAAAATCATTAACAAACTCTTCAATAAGTTCAACAGGCAAACTTAAATCATTGGCTGCTTGTTCTAATTGAAAATCAAAATGGATAGGTTTAACATTTTCTAAATTAATGGTACCAAAACCCTTTACTATAGGTTTTTCTTTTTTAATTGGGGCTTGAATAACTTCTTCAATTTTTGCTTTAGGTGTTTCTTTGATTTCTTCAACAAGTTTAATTCGTGAAATAGTATCATAAAAATGGATTATTTCTGTTTGCGCTTCTTCATTATTAACCTCTCCTAAATGCGTAAGAATATCACCAACTTCAGGTAGATACAACATATATCCCAAATGAGAAAGCGTTGTAATAGCAGTAGAACGCTTAGCTGTATCTTCTCCTTTTAAATCACTTTTTAGTGTATTTGCTGTATCTAAATACTCATCATAAAATGCTTTGTAATCTTCAGTAGAGACACCTATCTTTTCACTTACTTCAGCAATATTAATGGAAATAGGTGTTGTATCTTTTTCTTTAATTTCTTCTATAACCAGAGAAGGCGTTTCTTCTAATGAATTATCCACTGTATCTTGTAGTGGTTCATTCATAATATCAAAAGTAATTCCCTCTTCTTTTGTTAAAACAGGCTCTTCTTTAACACTTGTTTCTACCGTTATTGTAGCAGGTGAGTCAAATAGGTCAAGAGAGTCAAATGTATCTTCACTCTTGATTAATTTTTCTTCTTTTATCTCTTGATCCAAAATACTCTCTTTGACTTGAGAATGATTTTTTTCTTCTAAGTTAACAAGTGTTAAATGTCCTAACATACTGGAGAGTGAAGTTTGATGGCTTGGAAAAAGTGTTTCATCTCCTTCATTTTTGATAATTAACTTATTTTGAGGTGCAGGAGTAAAGTGAATTTTTTCTAATCCAACAGCTAAATAGAGTTCATCTATTTGTGATACACCACAAAAAGAGAGGAGTTCACTATCTGCAGCAATAATATGATTAGCTTCATTTAATATATAATACATTTATTCCCTTTTTTAGTAATTTTCATTTTGAAGTAATTCAGCATATGTTTCAATACTCTCTTCTATTTCTGTTGCAGAAGCTGGTCGTCTTGCTGCTGAATAGCCTGTGTGCTCACCCTCAAGAATAATAGAGGTAATATAAGAATATACCCAATAATATTTACCATCTTCTCGTAAATTTTTTATGACACCGGTCCACTCTTTTTTGGATTCAATTGTGTCCCACATATCTTTAAAAATTGACTTAGGCATATCAGGATGTCTTATTAAATTATGGGATTTTCCAACAAGTTCTTCACTTGAATAGCCAGATATTTCACAAAATTTTCTATTGGTATAGACAATAATTCCTTTTAAATCAGTTGAACTGATTATCAATCCTTTTGTAAAAGTGTATTCTTCGTTGTTTGGAGTAGGTCTGCTCATTATGTGTTACCTTTTTTTAGTTTAGCTATTGTATAAGGAAAAAATTAAAAAATTTTCGTTAAATATATAAATATTTTTAATCTAAAATTATATGTAGTATTATATTAACTTAAATAATAAGATATAAATATAATAGTAAACTTCCTTTAGTAAAACTTTATAACAATTAAACTAAAAATAGAATGAATTTATACTATTTTCATAATAAAAAAGTTAAATATGTATGATTATAGTTTATTATTTATAATTATATTTTAAATTTTGTTATTTAGCACTTTTTTTATTTCCTCTTTTGATGCTTTTTCTATGGCATTAAATGTACCAAAATAATGTATAAGTTTTTTCACAGAAGCTTTTCCTATTCCTTTTTGAGTAAGGAGTAAAATTTGTTTATCTTCTTTTCTTTTTTTATTTTGATGATATAAAATAGCATAACGGTGTGCTTCATCTCTTTGAAATTGTATCCATTGAAGTCTTTTATCAGTAGGTTTAAGTTCAAATATTTCATCCATAGTATAAATAATATCTTTAGCAGAGCCTTTTGCACGATGGGCTTTGTGATTAATTTTTTCTTTTGCAATGGCGATAACATCAAGTGTAATTTCTGCTTCTTTTAAAAGTTTTTTAGCAAGTAATAAATTTGCTTTACCACCATCAAGTATCCATAAGTTAGGAGGAGAAGTGGTATCAAATTTTTGAATACGCCGAGATAACATCTCTCTCATTTGTCCATACTCATCTTTAGCATGAAGTTCATAGCGTCTATATGATTTTTTTTCCCAACTATTTTCATTCCATACAACCATACCTCCTACAGTAGCTACGCCTAAAAGATGAGAGTTATCAAAACTTTCTATTTTAAAAGGAAGTTGTTGAAGCCTAAAGAGGTGGGCAACACTTTGTTCACTAAAATCATCAAAAGTTTCTTTTTTTAAAAGTTCTTTTGCATTATTTATAGCTAAAGTAGTGAGTCTCTTTTTCTCTCCTCTTTGGGGAACATGAATGATGATTTTTTTAGAAAACCGTTGAGATAAAATTTTAGAAACCTCTTCTTTATTTTCAAATGTATCCGCTAAAAGTATCTGTTGAGGAAGTAAAGGGTGTTCTCGTGTATAAAAATTAAGTAAAGCTTGTGTATAGGCTTCATTTTTATTAAAAATATGCGTTTGTCTAAAATAGCTATGAGAAGAGGAGATAATTTTTCCTTCTCTCATAAATAGTTTAACAATAACCCCTCTATCTTCTCCATTAACGATAGCAAGAATATCAAGTGTTACATCTTTAGCCAAATCAATACTACTACTATGAGTATTAATGCTTGAGAGTGATTGTATCATCTCTCTTAAAGTTTTTGCTTCCTCAAATCTCTCTTGTGTGGCAAGTTGTCGCATTTTTTTTTCTAAGGCTTGACTTAAAGGCTTTTTATCAGAGAGGGCATTTTTAGCTTGTGTAAGAATATCTCTATATTTTTCTGGTGTTATTTTTTTTTCACAGGGAGCAAGACATTTTTTAATTTGATAAAAAAGACATGCTTTTTTTCCTTTTAAACAAGATTTCTTTTGTACCAATGGATATATTTCATAAAGTGCATTAAAAAGTGCTTTTCCTCCTTTAGGAAAAGGACCATAATAGCTAATATCTTTTCCTTTTAATAACTTTCGTGTTGTTTCAAATCGAGGAAATTGGAGAGAATTATCAATATAAAAATAGGGATAAGTTTTGTCATCTCTCAATAAAATGTTATATTTTGGATTCAGTTGTTTTATAAGGGTATTTTCTAAAAGTAGTGCATCTTCTTCACTCTTAACAACAAGATATTCTAAATGAGTCGCTTCTTTTAACATTTTTAAGATACGAGGAGATTGAGAAGGATTTGGATGAAATGAGGGAGTAAATCGCCAATAACTTTTAACTCTACTTTTAAGATTTTTAGCTTTTCCAATGTATAAAAGTTCTTGCTTTTTGTTAAAATATTTATAAATACCTGCGCTAATGGGTAATTGTTGGATTATCTGTTGCACTGAATATCATTTTGTATTTTTTCAAAAATCTCTTTAAGTGGCTCATTGTTTTTTGGCATTCTAAAGGCACCGTGGGCTTGTTCTTTATAATAAGGACGCGTGAGAGAAGGTTTTTTTTCGGTCTCTATTGGATAATATTTACTATGAAATACTCTTATTTCTGAAGCCTTTATCTCTTGGCATGGTTGGATATATCTATTTAAATTTATTAAGATATTCATTAATGTATTTATATTAGAATTTAACTCTTGTTTATAAGCAGGATGTTTTACGGCAATAAATAAAATATCATTTTTAATATACACAAAAGCGATACCTTGTTGCCATTTAGGACTAAGAAATGAGATATATTTTCGATAACACTCTTCTTTTTTTAAGGGTTTAAATTGAGGCAAAGAGGCGATATGTGTGATAATAGAGTTGGCAGTTTTCATAAAATAATTGTAGCATTACTTTGCTGTATAGTTTTAGTAGGATGTGGATATAAAACAAAACCAATATATGTTCCATCAAAGAGTAAAGGAGAGGTGCATAGTGCAAAAGTATGATGTTTTAATTATAGGTGCAGGATTAGCAGGACTTTATACAGCAATGAATTTACCTAAAAGTAAAAAAGTGTTAGTTGTTTGTAAAGATATTCCGTGGGAGTGTAATACTTTTTATGCGCAAGGAGGAATGGTCACGGCTTTAAATGAATCAGATATTCCTATGCATATAGAAGATACTTTAAAAGCAGGGGCATATCATAATAATAAAGAGGCGGTTGAGGTTCTTTCTCAGAATTCTATTGAAACAACACAAGACATTATAGACAGAGGCATGGAGTTTGACAAAGATAATGAAGGAAATATTGTTTATACCAAAGAAGCAGCACACTCTGTTGAGCGAATTATTCATGCAGGAGGAGATGCAACAGGTAGGTATATGCACTATTTTATGATGGTGCAAAACAGACATCAACTGCAAAAAAACACTTTAGTCTATGATTTACTGATTGAGAATGGACGCTGTTATGGCGTAAAAGCAACGGTTAATTATGAACCAACAACTATCTATGCAGATGATGTGATTATTGCTAGCGGTGGAGTTGGGTCACTTTACGAATTTAACACGAATTCTCGTACAGTCTCAGCAGATATTCATGGGATATGTGTAGAAAAAGGGATTGCATTAGCCGATATGGAATTTATGCAGTTCCATCCGACTGTTTTTGTAGATACTCCTTATGCGAGAAAACTGTTACTTACCGAAGCACTTAGAGGAGAAGGGGCGTTTGTTGTTGATGATGAAGGGAGACGCTTTTTATTTGATTATGATTCTCGAGGAGAGTTAGCCAGTCGTGATATTGTGGCTAGAGGTATATTTGATTATAAACTAAAAACAGGAAAACAGGCTTATTTGGATTTTTCAATGTTTGATGAAAAATGGTTTCATGAGCGCTTTCCTAATATTACACGCACCTTTGCATCCATTGGTTACAATTTTCCAAAAGATAAGGCACCTATCTCTCCTGCTTTTCATTATGCAAATGGAGGGATTAAATGTGATACACATGGTTGTATAGAAGGGATGGAAGGGCTTTATGTTGTAGGCGAAGCAAGTCGTACAGGCGTGCATGGAGCGAACCGTTTAGCTTCAAATTCTTTGTTAGAAGGGGTTGTTTTTGCTAAAAGAGTGGCGGAACATATTTTGTCTAAAAAACCTCAAATAGTAGAGACACCTATTTTTGAGAAGGATTATGGTAATATTTTACACAAAAAAAACGATAAAATCTACAAACAGAAGCTCCGCCGAATCATGTGGAACGATATAGGCATTATTCGTACAACAAAAGGGTTGCATGAAGCTAAAAACTTTATTTATGATATGAAAAATAAAGAGATAGGTAGATTGCTAGAGTTACGATTAAACACAGCTTCAGCAATTGTTGAGGCCTCATTAGCTAGAAAAGAGTCTTTAGGGTCACACTATATTGAAGCTGATTAAACAATGGGTTTGAATTGTATAGAGAAACAACTTATTACATGGGAGATAGAATGGAACATAGCGTAGCACATACAGAGGTAGCAACAAAGGTTGCACAACATTTAGACTTAACAACCACTTGGGTAGGATTTTTATCTTTAGCGATATTTGTTTTAGCCTATTATTTTATTGCCACAGAAGATAAATATCTTATTAATAAAGCAAAACCTGCACTTTTGGCTGGTACAGGTATTTTTATGCTTACAGGACTCTATTTTTCAATTAATGGATTAGATGGGCATTATTTAGAAGAAGCAATTGAAAAACTTATTGTTGAAATAGCAGGTATTTTCTTCTTTTTATTAGTGGCAATGACTTATATTGAAGCGATGATTGATCGTGGTGTTTTTTCTGCACTTCGTTATAATCTTGTGAGTAAGGGATATAATTATAAAAAACTTTTTTGGGTCACTGGTTTCTTAGCATTTTTTATCTCTCCTGTAGCAGATAACCTTACTACGGCATTAATTTTATCTACCGTACTTCTTACTATTGATAAAGATAATAAAGAGTTTTTGGTGTTAGGTGCTATTAATATTGTTGTTGCTGCGAATGCTGGTGGTGCGTGGAGTCCATTTGGAGATATTACAACGCTGATGGTATGGGTTGATGGAAAAGGAAGTTTTACTGAATTTTTATATCTTTTCCCTGCTTCTTTTGTAGGTTGGGGTGTGACAGCAATTTTATTAAGTCGTTTTGTTCCAAATGGAAAACCACCATTTAACAGTGATGAGAAAAAAATGGAAATACAAGAGGGCGGAAAAGTTATTATCGGACTTTTTGGTTTTACAATTGCAATGGCAGTTGTGTCACATCAAATGTTACATCTTCCTGCAATGTGGGGAATGATGTTCGGTTTAGCTGTTTTAAAAATGTATGTTTATAAAATTAATATTAGTGACTCAGATACACAACTTAATGCGTTTTCATGGATAGCAAAAATTGAAAATGATACACTTTTATTTTTCTTTGGTATCTTATCTGCTGTTGGTGGACTCCACTTTCTAGGTTTCTTAGAGTATTTTACCGCACTGTATGAACAATTTGGAGCAACGGCTGTCAATATTGGTGTTGGGTTCTTATCTGCTGTAGTAGATAATGTTCCTGTTATGTCAGCAGTACTTAAAGCAAATCCAAATATGGGTGCAGATATGCAAGCACAATGGATGCTCGTAACACTTACCGCAGGAGTTGGAGGAAGTTTAATTTCTTTTGGTTCTGCTGCTGGTGTTGGAGTCATGGGTAAACTTCATGGTATTTATACTTTTGCTTCTCACATGAAATATGCGTGGACAGTTTTAATAGGATATGTTATCTCTGTTACTATTTGGTATGTTCAATTTATTATGCTTCATATTGGGGCATAAGTTACTTTTTTATTTTAAAATGGTGGGTTGAAAAACCTACCTTTCTCAACAAAACATAAAACAAAACTACAAAAACAAAAGGAAATTTCCTATGATAAATCACAAACAAGTCCCTATTTTAGTCCTAGATTTTGGTTCACAATATACACAACTTATTGCAAGAAAACTTAGAGAGAGTGGCGTTTATACAGAAGTCGTGCCTTATAGAGAAAGTTTAGAAGATATTAAAGCACGAAATCCTCAAGGTATTATCCTTTCAGGAGGTCCTGCTTCTGTCTATTCTGAAGATGCTTATAAACCAGATGAGGGTATTTGGAATTTAGGCTTACCTATTTTAGGTATCTGTTATGGTATGCAACTTATTACACAACATTTTGGTGGAGAGGTTGTTTCTGCTGCTCATCATGAGTATGGAAAGGCAAAACTAAGTAAAACAAATTGTGCTATTTTTGCCAATATGACAAATGATGAAATTGTATGGATGAGTCATGGGGATAAAGCAGAGCGAATTCCTAATGATTT
>Ga0256824_10000491_pt1 | contig 15267 bp, 14 predicted proteins | sample CV67metaG_FD_191570 | JGI IMG/M metagenome (GOLD analysis project Ga0256824, IMG submission 191570) | Hydrothermal vent microbial communities from East Pacific Rise, Pacific Ocean - CV67 | ecosystem: Environmental > Aquatic > Marine > Hydrothermal vents | place: Pacific Ocean: East Pacific Rise...
ACTATGAATTAATAAATAGTAAGTTAATATTAAATAAATTTGATTTTTCAACTTACATAAGAGAATTTATTACATTATTTGTAGTTCATAATAAAGAGTTTACCTCACTTTTTAAACTGTATATTCCAAATTATTATGAAAATGATGATGACTATAATTATTTTCTTGAACTAGTTACACAAGACATTAAATCAGTTACTGAATTTAACCAGTACACAACTAAAAATTTAAAACTTCTTCATCAAAACATTGAAATTATTAGAAATACTTTAGGTGAAAATATGCTAAATATAGTATACATAGATTTTGAATATGAAAATTCACTTGTTAAGAACTATCGTCAAAGAAATATCACTTATAATGAATTAGAAGAAAATGAACGATTTCAAATTGAATTATCTAAAAGAGATAATAAAGATACAGATCATATAAAAATAATGCTACTACAAATTAAACTTATAAAACTCATACTAATATATCTTTATCGTACCATAACTTGTAAAAGAACACAGATAAATGATTTTTATAAAGAATATAAAAAAAATATTTTAAAAGAATATAAAACTTATAATTTAGAATTTAAAAAAGTACCAATTAGCGAGTATATATTACTAGTAGTGCATAATGATAATGAACTTTTAAGATTTATACATACAAATACTATAAAAGCATCAAATTTACAACAAAAGAATATCAAATTACAAAAAGAAGGAATAAGACTACACGGTTAGCAAAGTGTCTAACAAGGAGGTTTCTTCATATGCAGTAGAAATAACCATTGTTACTACATCCCTATTTACAGGGAGATAATAGCTCTTTAAATAATAATCTATTTACATTAAACTTGGAACATCTTAAAATAAAAAGGTGTGAAAATGAGTGGAATTATTGATTATTTAATCAAGTTTAGTTTAATTAGAAGTAGTATATATATTAGTATCGCAATTATTATTATGATTGTTTTTAACTTGGATTTTAACACATTAAAAAATCCCTTTATAGTCAATTCAATTAGTGCATTTGCTAGTGAAAATGTAATTCAAAATGATATTAATATTTTGTATGATTCATTTATAAAAAGTTATACTAATTCATACATATATTATCCAATATTGTTGGGATTGTTTTATATAAATTTCAAAGTACTTGTTAATATTATTATTTATTACAAAGAAATAAATATGCCTTATGCATTAAATTATTTCAATCCAATAAAAAAATTTGAGTGGCAAGAAAAAACTATCAAAGTATCTCATGACAGATTTATAAGTTTTTCTCATAACAGCCTATTTTATAAAAATTCAATTGCAATAGATATAGATAAATATGAGAATACAAAAAATGAGATTATTCAATATTTAAATCTTCCAAATAATTTTGAAATACAGATAAAAACTTTTAACAGAAAGGGAGTGGAAATAAAATTCTATATTTTACCTACTAAATATACAATAAATGAGGATACATATAAAAAAGGTTATATAAATTATGGGATGTCTTCAGAAGGCCTTCATAACATTAAAATTACAGATATTACACATACAATTATTGTCGGTGAAAGTGGTAGCGGTAAGAGCAATTTTATACATCATCTATTACAGTCTCTAATTATATCACAAGACTTTATTAAATCTCTGGAGTTAATTGATTTAAAAGGTACAGAACTATATCCCTATCGTAACAGGAATAATATGAACTTCATTGATGAGATTGAGCCTTTAAAAGAAACACTACTAGCTATCAAAGATGTAATGAAAACTAGATTTCAAGAAATGAAACAAAATGGAGAACAACTTTATAGTGGTAAATATATATTTATATTGGTGGATGAATTTGGGAGTATTAATACAAGCCCTGATAAAAAGCTAAAAGATTCTATAAATAATTCATTAATTGAAATTGCGCAAAAAGGACGTGCTGCAAAAATAATTTTACTACTTTTTGGGCAAAAAATCGACTCTACAAACCTTAACAGTAATGTGTTAGCTAATATGCAGAGTAGTATATTATTTCGTACAGATAATGACTTCAATGTCCAAAATACAATTGGTAAAAAAGAGGATATTGAGAAAATAACAAGATTCGACGTTGATTCTTTTCCTCGGGGCCGTTGCATGATTAAAGATGGTATATCATCAAGTAAAAAATTAATACAAGTACCATTAATAACAATATAGCTAATAATAATTATAGTAAAAAATGGGGAAACTCTGTTTGCCCTTCTTTTTACTACCTAGACTAATAGTAACAGAAAGTTCTCGAAGGAAGAAAAATGAAGAAAATCATAGAAGAAGAAAGTAATCAATATATAGATATTTACCATCAAAAAATAAGTAATAAAATAAATTATCTCTCAAAATTAAGAATAAAGAATACTCACGTAAATAAAGAATTGGCTTTTAATCAGAATGAGGAACATCTGATAAGAAGTGATTATTTATATTTAGTATATAACTCGATTGCTTTACAAAAAAAATTTGAACAAAATGGAAACTATGTTGCTGTGTTTATTACAAATACTTTAGTAAGTAGTTTTCATAAGTTTAAATTAACAAGGAAAAAAAATCTAATTTATAACAAGAAATTTAAGGAAGGGAATACAATTAATTTAGGTTATAAAGTATTGACATCTTTTTTTAAAGGTTTATATAAAAATTTCAAGATCAATAATCAGTATGAAAAAGTTGAATATCTTCGTGTGATGGAGCCACATAAAAGCTTTACCGTACATTTACATGCAATGATATTTATCAATATTGAACATCTAAATCAATTTGAAAAGCATTATCAGCGAATAGTGTTAAATAACGAAAATTTAGGTCAATATAAGTTTGAAGTTATAAGAAATATTTCTAGAAGTGCAAGCTATATTTTGAAATATGCACAAAAGAATTTTTCATCTAAAAATGATAAGTTTAAAATATATTATGGATGGAAGTTAGAGAATAAAATTAGAGCATACACATTTACAAGGCAATTTATTTCTCGTGATATGTTTAACAAGCTTAGCTTTCATTTATCGAAAAATTACGCACTTGATGAAGAAATATTTAATGAATTTGAAACTACTAATTATTACGAGTTAGTACATAATTTTACAAACTTCACTCAAAATATCATTGACACTAAAACGGGAGAGATTAAAAGTAAATTGAAGTCTTCCAATGAAGATGATATATTTTATATTCAACTTGAAAAACAAAGAGATAAAATTAAAAATTGCCACAATGTAAAAATAATTGAACTTGAAAAAGCTTTAAAAACATTTGATATTAAATTTATGAACAAAGAGTTAGAAAAATATAATCTCTTAAATAATTTCAATTTTTATGTAAAAGAAAAAACATTTTTTAATTATCTACAGTTGCAAAGTATTGTGTATATGTATTTCCTATCCACATTCCTTAAAAATTTAAAAAATGAATCAAGGTATACATATAAAATAAATGATTATAGAGTACATAAAAAACATCATCAATTAGCAAGATATGATTTAATATATGACAAAAGAGATTGGAGTTTAGTTAAACAATAATAAGTTCACTCCCTGTTAATGTACATAGTAATAGTAATTAGTTCATTTTAAGAACTAGATATACAAAAGGATTCACAATGAGTAAAGAACAATTTAACTTAGGTTTTAATATTAACACCACTATTACAGGTATACCTGTATCTATTAAGCCTTATAACGATAATTCTAATAAGAAAGGTGCACAACTACAGTTTGCAACTATATCGGATAAAGGACTTATGACAATTGATGTGAAAATTGAAGCGGCTAGAGAAGAGGATTTACAAAAATATGTAAATCAAAATATATCTATTAGAAATGTAAATATTTCAAAAGTAGATTTTAATACATACTATTCTTGCCCTGATAAGAGTTTAGTAAATATTTCACAAAAAGGTGCATAAAGAATAAGTAGGTTTTTGCGGACACGACTTATTAATTATGCAAGCATATTTTATCTAACTTGTGTTTATATGCACATGTTAGATGAATAGTAATGGAGTTAAGATGAATATAAAATTTGAAAATTTAGAAAAAATAGATGAAGTGTTAAATCTTTTAAAGGCTTTAAAATTATCTCAAGTTACTGACAAGAAATGGTTAAATATTAGTGAAGCATCTAAATATTTAGGATATTCTCAAGATTATATGCATATTTTGAAAAATGATGAATTTATTGAGGGTAAGCACTATTACAAAAAAGGAAAATTATTGTTCGATAAATTTGAATTAGATAATTGGGTTACTAGTAATTTTAGTGCCATAAAGCCAAAAGAAGTAGTAAATCAAATTTTGAAAGATATTATTTGATTTACTTGTTACTGAAAATATCTTAAAATGACAATGTTGTTAGAAAGTTGCAATTTTTAGGTATTTGTCTAAAAGGACATAAATGCATAAAATGACACAACCAAAACTTTATACACGTGGTAAAAAGCTTTGGATTAGATTTAGTCTAAATGGTGAGGTTATAAAAAAATCTCTAAATATTGAGGATAATAAAGTCAATCAGAAATTGGCGAAAACTCAAATAATTCCACAATTAATTTTAAAAGTTAATACTGGAGAGTTCTTTGAAAGTGATAAACAAATAGTTCCAACTGTTGATGAATATTCTATTATATCTTTTGATGCTCATAAATTTGAAAGAAAAGAGACAACTACAACTGACTATAAAAATATCTACAAAAAACATATTAAACCATCTTTTGGAAAAAAGAGACTTGATAAGATAAAAGTTAGTGATATTAATGTTTGGAAAAATAAGCTTTATTCAGAATTAGGTCTTTCATCAAAGCGGGTAAATGACATAAAAAAAGTGTTAGGCACAATTATTGAAGATGCTGTGATGGATGAAATTATTTCATCTAATCCAGTAAGGAAATCAAGACCATTACCAACTCATCAACAAAAAGATATAGAGCCTTTTTCACTTGATGAGATAAGCACTATTTTAAATAATGCAGAAGCTCAAGATAAAAATCTTATTGCCACTCTTTTTATGACTGGTATTAGAACAGGAGAGCTTATTGGTTTAAAATGGTCTGATATAGATTTTAACAAAAGAGAGATAAGTATAAATAGAACTATTGGTAGAGGTATTGAGGGGACACCCAAAACAGTTTCTAGCATAAGGACTATCCCAATACTAAATTCTCTTTTACCATATCTTCAAGAGCAATTTAAAATTACAGGAAAGGTAAAGACCTATCTATTTTTAAATACTCAAAATAGAAACTTCTTTGATAGTAAAAATATTAGAGATGGTTTATGGAAAAAAGTATTAAAAAATGCTAATGTTAGATATAGAACGGTTTATCAAACAAGGCATACCTTTTGTAGTATCAATTTACAAAATGGAGAAGATTTAATTTGGATATCAAGAATATTAGGACATAAAAACCCTAAGATTACTCTTGAAAAATATTCAAAATATATACCTAGTAATTCAGTTAAATGTACAATATTTGATAAGCTTACTTCATAAGTTAGAACAAATTTGGTACAGTTTTGGAACAGTTAGTTTTTAAAGTCTTTGAAAGTATCATGTTTTAGGGGTTTCTAAAGTGTGTGGTGCGGATGAGAGGACTTGAACCTCCACGCCTTGCGGCACCAGATCCTAAGTCTGGCGTGTATACCAATTTCACCACATCCGCATGTGATTGTCTAATAAGAGCAGAATTATAACTAAACATTCTTTGTTCTACTTTAAAAAGTAGTGGTACCCCCTACTCGATTCGAACGAGTGGCCTACGCCTTAGAAGGGCGTTGCTCTATCCAGCTGAGCTAAGGAGGCATATATACGACTACGAAAGGTGGTGCGCCCGATAGGATTCGAACCTATAACCCTCGGAGCCGAAATCCGAAACTCTATCCAGTTGAGCCACGAACGCTACTACATATTAGTTATTATTTTGTTATTAAGTTTTATATTTTTAATTATGGGGTGGGATACGGGATTCGAACCCGCGACCCCCGGCACCACAAACCAGTGCTCTAACCAACTGAGCTAATCCCACCATAGTTAAGTCTAAATATAAATCTTGAAATTTTAAAAGTGGTCGGGGTGAAAGGACTCGAACCTTCGGCCCCCTGGTCCCAAACCAGGTACTCTAACCATACTGAGCTACACCCCGACCTACACAAAAATCAAACACGAGTGCTGATTAATGAGCCGGAATTATAGTCAATTAGACTCCAAATGTCAATAGCAATATGAAAATTCTTTTATATTTTTTACTTTTTAAGTATAATGCATACAAGAAATATAAGGATATACTATATGAAAATAGCTAGATTTAGTAGAATAGGGTTTATTTTAGCCGCAGCAGGAAGTGCTGTTGGACTGGGGAATATTTGGAAATTTCCTTATATCGCAGGTGAATATGGCGGTGGTGCATTTGTCCTCGTTTATCTTCTCACTGTTTTACTTATCGGTTTTTCTATTATGATAGCCGAAATGCTTATTGGGTATTTAGGACGTAAAGATGGGGTTACATCTTTTGAAACTTTAGCACCAAAACATAAAAATTTATGGAAGTTTGGTGGTTTTCAAGGTTTAGCTGGTCTTTTTATTATGATTTTTTACTCTGTCGTGATTGGTTGGATACTTCACTACATAGTTACTTCACTTACGTATCTTCCTAGTACAGTAGAAGAGGCTGAGACTACTTTTAACACGATGCTTCATAGCGATATCTTAACGCAGCTCTTTTATCACACTGTTGCCTTTATTTGGGTTACTTATGTCCTTACTAAAGGTATAAAAGGTGGAATAGAGAAGATGAACATGGTCTTAATGCCTACTCTTATGATTATACTTATAGGGATGTTTGCCTATGCTACTACACTGCCTGCGTTTGGACAAGCTGTTGATTTTATGTTTATGCCTGACTGGTCAAAGATAGACTCAAATGCCTTTGTTGTTGCAGTTGGACATGCTTTTTTCACACTTAGTCTTGGTATGGGTGCTATCATGACATACTCAGCTTCAATGGAAAAAGACTCAAACCTTATAAAAAATGCCTTTTGGGTAGTCTTCTTGGATACAACTATCGCTATCGTTGCAGGTCTGATGTTATTTACATTTTTGTATCAGTATGGTTCGGGTCCAGCAAAGGGTCCAGGACTTGTTTTTATCTCTCTTCCTGCTGCGTTTTATGAGATGGGAATCATCGGAAATATTTTCGCAGTTCTTTTCTTTGTTGCACTTGCCTTTGCAGGACTTACATCATCAGTATCACTTGTTGAGCCTATGGTTCAGTACTTTATAGATAGATTTTCTTGGAGCAGACTCAAGGCTTCTATTTTGATGGGTCTATTTTTCTGGTCTATAGGTATCATCGCCTTACTTTCAAACATCGATGGATACAAAGAGTTTCTCACATGGGGCGATAAAAGCTTCTTTGACTGGGTTGACTATGTGACTGCGGCTATCATGCTTCCTTTAAGTGGACTTGTTATGGCTGTGTTTGTAGGTTTTGTTATAGAAAAGCCGCGAGTTGAAGCAGTCCTCAAGCCACAGCTTGGTTTTGCCTTTGAAGCTTGGTACTTCTCTCTTCGTTATATCACTCCTGTAGCTATGTTTGTAGTAATGCTTTCACTTATGGGTATCTTGTAGATATGAGTGCTCTGCTTGAGTGTAAAAAATTACTTTTAGAAAACAGTATAGATGCTTTTTCAAGTATAGACTTTGATGTAAATGGCGAAGTGATGAATATGACTTTTGAGTACATAATAGATACTTATATGCAAGCATCACAAGAGTCACAACTTGTTTTTGTAGCAGCTTTACAAAAAGCTATTGAGGTTGATAATATGGGAGTTGATAAGTTTTTTGAGGGAATGGGTCAACTTCTGTTGATGACCCACCTTTCTGATAAGTTTGACGCTTAGTTTAGAACTGTATCATTCCATTAACAGGGCTTGAAGCAGTAGCATAAGGTTTCTTAGGGATACGACCTGCAAGGTAAGATCTACGACCAGCTTGAACTGCATACTTCATAGCCTCAGCCATAATCATAGGATTTTGAGCCTGAGCAATAGCAGTGTTTGTAAGAACACCATCAGCACCTAACTCCATCGCATAAGCAGCATCCGAAGCACAACCGATACCTGCATCAACAATGATAGGAAGATTTACAGCTTCTCTAACAAAAACGATATTGTAAGGGTTTTGAATACCAAGACCAGAACCAATAGGAGCTGCAAGAGGCATGATAGCATGAGCACCAGCATCTTCTAAACGCTTCGCCATGATAGGATCATCAGAAGTGTAAGCCATGATAGTAAAACCATCTTTAGCAAGAACTTCACAAGCCTTTATAGTCTCTAGTACATCAGGATAAAGAGTCTTTTTAGTATCACCGATAACTTCTAGTTTGATTAGGTCGATTCCAGTAGCCTCACGAGTAAGTCTAAAAGTAGTGATAGCCTCTTCAGCTGTTACACAACCAGCAGAGTTTGGAAGAAACTTTACATTTGTTCCCGCGAATGTATCTCTAAGATTTTCTTTATCAGGGTCTGTAATATTTAGACGTCTTACAGCAACAGTGATAAGTTCACTTCCAGATGCAAGTGTTGCATCTTTTGTCATCTCAAAAGAGTCATACTTTCCACTACCAACGATAAGGCGTGAACCTAGTTCATATTTTCCAATTTTTAGTATATTATCCACTTGATTTTCCTATTATTTATAATTATTATGTGATTTATAGCATAAGCTATCTTACAAGTTACCAATTTGAGCTATCAAGTCATCTGGCGTAAGCGAGAAATCAGCACCTCTATAATTGAGTGCCAGTTGTGTATGTGCAAGCGAGGCATTGATAGCTGCGTTTAAAGGCTCTTTACCTTGGGCTAAGAGTGAGGCGACCAAACCACTCAGGACATCGCCACTTCCACCTTTTGCTAGAACAGAAGTTCCATGAGGGTTCACAAAAAACTTTTCTTCTTTACCTATGATGACATTTGCACCCTTTAGGAGAAGAACTACATTAGGGAAGTTCTTGCAGAAGAGTTGGGCATATTTAAAGCGGTGCTTTTGCAGTTCAAGTACATTTATATCAGCTAACTCAGTATGTTTTAAAAGTGCAACAAACTCTTTTGGATGAGGTGTTATCACTACATTTTCTCGCTCTAAAATCTTGCCGAGTATCTCCATATGAAAGATATCTGCATCAGCTATAAGGGGGAGGGCATTATCTAAAAAAATCTCTAGCTCTTCTTGCGTAAACTCATCTCCTAAACCCATGCCCATAGCTAAAGCACTAGTGTTTTGAGGGAGAGAGGAAGAGTGCATGATGGTATTTGGCATCTTAATATCTTTTGAGCCTACTAAGGTTACAAGCCCACTACCAAAACGCAGTGCGGCTTTGGCACTTAGTGTACTTGCACCCACCTTATCACCACAGATAAGAGCTAGGTGGCCATAGCTCCCTTTATGCGAATCTTTTTGTGTTCTATGAGGAAGCTCTAAGTCCTCTAGGTCAAGTAAATGCCAGTTTGAATCTGTCTCATAAACCTTACGAGTCACCCCAAGGTCAAGAACCATTATCTCTCCAACAAACTCTTTTGCATTGTCTGCAAACATAGACTTCTTGAGTGCACCCATAGTAAGCGAAACATCAGCAACAAAGATATTCTCATCACACTCACCACTGCGTTTTAGTCCGGAGGGAACATCACAGGCGATTTTGAAGGCATCAAGTCTATTTATGGTTTGTAAAACGGCTTTTTCTTCATAATCAAGGTTCCCATTAAAACCTGTCCCAAAGACTGCATCTACAACTACATTACATTCATTTAGCTCAATAGTTGTCTTTACACCCACTGCATGAGAGCGCTTTTGTTGTAGCTTTGCCATCTCCGAATTTAGCTCTTTGACATAAAAGGCATGAATATCATAGTCCCCAACAAGAAGTCGAGCAAGGACGATACCATCTGCACCGTTGTTTCCACTTCCACAAACTACAATGATTTTAGAGTTTTTAGCAAACCTTGCACGAATGTAGTCAGCCATACCATCAGCAGCATGCTCCATCAAAATATCTTCGCTTAGAGAAAACTCCTCATAGCACCGTTTATCAAGTGAACCAACTTCATCAAAGAGCTTTTGCATATACATTCCTTGTTTGTTTGAATAAATTTTAGCATAATTTATATATAATGAAAAACAAAGGAACTCAATGGCAACAAAAGCAACAATCTTCAAAGCAAATGTAAATATAGCAAATATGGACACACACTATTATGCTGAGCACTCGTTAACAATAGCGCAACACCCCTCAGAAAATGACCTGCGTTTAATGGTGCGTTTAACTGCGTTTATACTTAATGCGACTGAGACATTAGAGTTTACTAAGGGCATAGACCAAGATGATGAACCAGACCTATGGCAGAAGTCTATGAGTGGAGACATAGAACTCTCTATTATCCTCGGTCAGCCTGATGAAAAACGCATCAAAAAAGCATCTGGCATATCAGACAAGGTAATCATCTATACTTATCAAGATGGTATGGCATCATCATGGTTCAAACAAAATGAAAAAGTGCTAAAAAGGTTTAAAAATATAAATGTTGTTTTTGTGAGTTTTGATAATGATATAGAGGAAATATGTAGCCGTTCAATGGAGCTACAATGTAACACTTTAGACCAAGAACTTACGATAATTTCTGGTGATAATTCTATCATAGTGAGTGAAGATATTTGGAAATAGAATTTAGATAAAGTCAAAAACGCTATAATACAATTATGAATTACAAAACAATCGCACAAGAGACTCTTAATATAGAAGCCGAGACCCTTTTAAACGCAGCCACTTTGATAGATGATGTCTTCGAAAAAGCTGTTGAGGTTATACTCAACTGTAAGGGTAAACTTATCATCACAGGTGTCGGTAAAAGTGGACTAATAGGGGCTAAAATGGCTGCTACTTTTGCTTCTACTGGAACACCTAGTTTTTTTCTTCACCCAACAGAAGCCCTTCATGGCGACCTAGGAATGATAGATAAAAATGATGTAGTGATTGGGATTAGTTATAGTGGTGAGAGTGAAGAACTGAGTTCTATTTTACCTCACATCAAACGTTTTGGAGCACCTCTTATCGGGATGACAAGAAGTAGAGAGTCTACTCTTGGAACTTTTAGCGATATGGTTATAGAGTTAAATGTAAGCAAAGAAGCTTGTCCTATTGACACTGCTCCAACTAGTTCAACAACACTTACTCTTGCACTTGGTGATGCTCTTGCCGTTTGTCTTATGAGAGCTAGGGATTTTAAAAAGAGCGATTTTGCCTCTTTTCACCCTGGTGGAGCCTTGGGCAAAAAGTTGTTTGTTAAGGTTTCAAACCTTATGCAGACACAAAATCTCCCAATTATTCAAAAAGATACAAAACTTAAAGATGCGATACTTACTATCTCAGAGGGACGTTTAGGTACGGCTCTTATCGTAGATGCAGATGAAAAGCTTGTCGCACTTATGAGTGATGGCGATGTTCGCCGTGCACTTTTAAGTGACTCGTTTTCACTAGAAGATGAGGTTTTTAAGTATGCGACACATAATCCAATGCTGATAGATGATGCAGATATGCTCGCTTCAGATGCACTTGTTTTGATAGAAGAGAAAAAAATACAACTGCTCGTTGTTACAGATAAAAATAAAAACATAGAGGGCGTTCTTCACATTCATACGCTTATTGAAAAAGGAATATCATAATATTATGATGAGATTAAACAAATTTATAGCACACTACTCAACTTACTCACGTAGAGAAGCTGACAAAGTAGTCCAAGATGGCTATGTAAGAGTAAATGGGGAAGTAGAAGAAAATCCTGCGACTCAAGTAGACGAAAAAGCTGATGTTATCTATGTAAGTGGTAAGCAGATAAGTCGTCAAGAGAAGTATACGGTTATAGTGTATAACAAACCAAAGGGAGAGCTTGTAACAAAGTCTGACCCTAAAGGTCGTCGTACTATTTATGATTCTCTAGGAAAAGAGTTTAAGCATTATGTCCCTGTTGGAAGACTTGACTATGCTAGTGAGGGAGTGCTTCTTCTGACAGATGCTTCTCATGTAGCAACGGCTCTAATGACTTCTGATTTAGAACGCCGTTACAAGATAAAGATAAAGGGTGAAGTAACTTCAGAGATGGAGACTGCTATGCTTGAGGGTATGTATATAGAAGATGCAACAGCAGGTGGACACTCTCACTCAAAAATTACTTCGATGGAATTTAAACCGTTTTTAGGCTACCAAATCCAGAAAAACGCACACAATTACTCAACTCTTAAAGTAGCTATTGCAGAGGGTAAAAACCGTGAACTTCGTCGTTTTTTCGCTCACTTTGATGCTGAGATAGCTGACCTTAAACGTGTAAGTTTTGCAGAGGTAGAACTTAACAATCTTCCAACTGGAAAGACAAGATTTCTGACTCGTAGTGAGTACTCGGCTCTTTTTACATTTTTAAAATCAGAAGAGAAACTAGCTCGTGAAATGGCTGGAAACAAGCCTAAACAAAAGTTTAACGCTACATTTAACAAGCCAAAAGCTACACCTAAGCCTAGAGGGGACTCAAAGTCTAACCCAAGAGGCAAAGGCAAGAAGTAAATTGTCTGATTTCACACAACTTCTTCGTCCTACTAGCTTTGATGAGTTAGTAGGTCAAGAGCATTTAAGTGCTGAGAATGCACCTCTTCGTACCTTGTGTGAAAAACTTGTCTTAGGACATAGTTTTTTTTATGGTCCTGCTGGTTGTGGTAAAACAACTATCGCTAGAATTATTGCAAAAACTATGCAACTCCCTTTTTATGAGTTAAACGCAACAAGCCTCAAAGTCGACCAACTCCGAAAAATATTTGAACAGTATAAAAATACCCTAGAAAAACCACTGATTTTTATAGATGAAGTACACCGTCTCTCAAAAAATCAACAAGAGGTTCTACTTCCTGTTATGGAGAACAACAGTGTTCTCATCATTGGTGCCTCAACAGAAAATCCTTTCTTCTCTCTTACTTCTGCCATTCGCTCTCGTTCTATGCTTTTTGAGATTAAGTTTATATCAAACGCAGCACTCAGAGAACTACTGAGTCGTGCCATCAAAAACGCAGGCATAGAGATAAACGCAGAGGCTACAGACTACTTAGTAAGTAGTAGTGGTGGTGATGCAAGAGCGATGTTAAAGCTTTTAGAGTTCGCATCAAACCTAGAGACTAAGATAAGTATAGAAAACCTAAAGTCTCTTCGTCCAAATGCACTTCAAGCAGGGAGTAGTGAAGCAGGTGTTCATTATGACCTCTCTTCGGCTCTTATAAAGTCTATACGTGGCAGTGACGCTGATGCTGCTGTGTACTATTTGGCTCGTCTTATTGAAGGTGGGGAGAGTGCAGAGTTTATCGCTCGTCGTCTTGTGATTTTAGCGAGTGAAGATGTGGGAAATGCAAATCCCCAAGCCCTAACACTGACAACTTCTTGTCTTACTTCGGTAGGTAAAATCGGCTATCCTGAAGCGAGAATCATTCTTTCTCAAACAGTTATCTATCTCTGTGCATCTCCAAAGTCAAACGCAGCCTACTTAGCTATAAACGCAGCACTAATGTCCGTGAAAAATGGCATTATACTAGAGATACCAAACCATATCAAACAGAATGCTGATGGCTACTTATACCCCCATGATTACGGAGGATATGTTAGACAAAGCTATCTTAGTAAAACTCTAAAGTTTGTTGAACTAAAAAGCATAGGTTATGAGCAAAAAATGAAGGAATGGTTAGAAAAGTTATATAATTTAAAATAATTTTGGCTATGATATATACAGATATATAAAAAAGGCAAATCATGGAAATTTCGACTTTAGATAATGTAGCAACTATCACAGGTAATATAAAAACAGTAAATGATTTTCAAGAAATTAAACAGAGTCTTGATGCTTTAAGCGCTAGACAGAAAAACATTACTATAAATATCACAGAATCTCTCTCAATTACATCTTCAGTTATAGGCTACTTCAATAAACTTGTTTTAAAAGATCAAATAGTTATAGAGATGAACATTGGAAATAAGCAACTGTTAGAACTTTTTGATGAGTTAAACCTCTCTGCTATTTTCAAGGTAAACGAGGTATTAGATGACAATTAAATTTAAACTAAACATTATCCTTGGACTAGTTGTAAGTTTTTCTCTTATAATTTTAGGGCTTACTATAAGTAAAGCATCTACTGAAAGAGAGACTATACAAAGAGCACAAGACTTAAACATTTTATCTCAAAAGTTAAGTTTACTTATTCATGAGACTCAAAAAGAACGTGGGGCTAGTGCTGGGTTTATCGGTTCTAAGGGAACAAAGTTTATTACTATTTTGCCTCAACAGAGAGTTTTAACAGACAAGAGAAACGAAGAGCTCAAAACATACTTAGATGGACTAGATTTAAATCTCTTTTCTGATGTACTTCGTAGTGAAATTGCTGGTTTTCATTCTGATATGAATAAAATTACTCATATGCGCTCAGAGGTAGACGGCCTCTCTATAAGTCTTAAAGATGAAGTCGCCTACTATACCGGTATGAACAAAAAGATTTTAAATATCGTCTCTTTAACAGCCAAAATTGCAGATACTCAAGAGTTAGTAAAAGCACTTGACACTTATGCAAACTTTTTAAAGTCTAAAGAGAGAGCAGGAATAGAAAGAGCGGTGATGAGTGGAACATTTGCCGCAGACCATTTTAAAGAGGGAATGTTTGCAAAGTGGATTACTCTAGTTGCAGAACAAGACGCTTTTTTAAACTCTTCTTTGTCAATGGCGAGTGATGATGTTAAGTCGTTTTATAGAATGACAATAACTTCACCAGTTGTAGCTGAAGTAAACGAAATGAGAGATGTAGCAAGAGCCAAAGCAAATAGTGGCAACTTTGGTATAGATAGTGTAGTTTGGTTCAAAACAATTACAAAAAAGATAAATCTTCTTAAAAAAGTTGATGATGAAATCTCTAATCAAAATACCTTACTCCTAGAAAGAATAGCCTCAGACTCAAAGTTCAAGGCACTTGTGACTATCTCCAGTTATCTTATCTTTACAATTATGATCTTTATCATCATTTTGACTATAAGTAGAGGGGTGAACAAAAGTGTTACGAGTTCTTTAGAGAAAATAAACTGTGTTTCTACTTCTTTAGATTTGACATGTAGTATAGTTGTTGAAGGCAAGGATGAAATATCGCAAATATCACGTGCCTTACATAAAATGATAGTTGCCTTTAA
>Ga0256824_10000493_pt1 | contig 15242 bp, 14 predicted proteins | sample CV67metaG_FD_191570 | JGI IMG/M metagenome (GOLD analysis project Ga0256824, IMG submission 191570) | Hydrothermal vent microbial communities from East Pacific Rise, Pacific Ocean - CV67 | ecosystem: Environmental > Aquatic > Marine > Hydrothermal vents | place: Pacific Ocean: East Pacific Rise...
AGATGAAAACATTAAAAGAAGAGGGAGAGAGACACGCTATCTTGTTACTTTTAACCGATATTATGCAAGAGGGTTCACAACTTTTAGTCTTGAGCGATGATAACAGTAAAATAGACACAGCATTTGATATAAAATTAGAAAATAATGAGATTTGGCTTCCAAAAGTGATGAGCCGTAAAAAACAGATTATCCCATTTTTAGAAAAACAATTTTAAAAGTTTTGATTTTTAGTGGTACACCCATCAGGATTCGAACCTGAGACCTTCGGTACCGCAAACCGATGCTCTATCCAGCTGAGCTATGAGTGCAACATTGTTATGAGGTCGGCATTATAGCAAATTAATCTGTTGATTACAAGTCTTAATCAACAGATTTTAATGAATTTTCATTTTTTAGTTTTAATTCATGGAATTTTATCACCATTTCAATCTTTGCTCTTGGAATATTTAATGCATTCTCAATCACCATCGACTCTTTCCCCTCTTTATACATCTCAATAATTTTTTGTTTGATTCCACCTTGCTCTAAAATTTTATTGGCTTCAATACGTTCATCTAAATCATAAACATAATCTTGTAAAGAACTCACTTTCACTTCAAGAATCTCAATTTGATCTGACTTCTCATCAGATTTTGCTTTTTCAAAAACCAAATAAAATAGAACCCCAATCAATCCAACAAAAGAAAAGAGTGAAAAAATAAACTGTAACTGTTCTGCTTCCATAACTTATAGTACCTCCAAAATAATCAACAGTAGAAACATAATCCCTAAATATCCATTGACTGTAAAAAATGCTTTATCTATTTTAGTAAAGTCTTTGCTTACCAAATAGTGTTCATAGGTTAGCATAATGGCACTTAAAACAACTGCGATAGTAGCCCATAACCCTAGCCCTGCACTCTGAATAAAGAAGACCCATAACACGATGGTCATAAAATGAAACACCTTCGCTATAAGCATGGTATTTTTTACACCAAATTGTGATGGTATAGAATGTAAGTTATTGGCTTTATCAAACTCGATATCTTGTAAAGAATAAAGCAAATCAAAACCTGCCACCCAAAAAACAACTCCCCCAGCTAAGTATAGAGACCAAGTGGTTATTTCCCCTGTTACTGCAACCACTCCAGCGATGGGGGCTAATCCTAACGATATACCTAAAATAATATGAGCAAAAGAGGAGAAACGTTTAAAAAAAGTATATGCCCCCAAAATGATTAAAATCGGCACAGATAAAATCAAAGCCATATCATTAATGAAATAAGCCACCAAAATAAAAGCTACAGCATTAAAAACGATAAATCCCATCATTGTAGCTGTAGAAACACGCCCATCAACAGAAGGTCTATTTTTTGTTCGAGGGTTTAACACATCAATATCTCGATCAAAATATCGGTTAACCCCCATGGCAAAGTTTCTAGCACTCACGGCTGCAAAAATACCTAAAACTAGAAGTTTCCATCCTATCCACCCATCAGCTGCAATCAACATCGCTATAAAAATAAAAGGCAAAGAAAAAATACTGTGTTGTAACATCACCATCTCTGAGAGATTGGCAAGTTTTGTTTTTAAACTATTCATTGAACTATGGATGAGGAATTTTAAGTTTACTGTTTAAAGACCAAGCGATAGCAGAAACCATTAATGCGATAAGATAAGAGTTTCCAACAATATCATAAGAAAAAAGTAAGTAAAGAACCCAAAGTAAAATAGCACCCAAGGGGGTAGGAACTCCTTCAAAAAATTTTGTAACTGTCCCCTCTTCTGACTTCATGTTAAACTCAATCAACCGTCTAAGCCCTGAAACAATATAAGCAATAAAAACAAAACCTAAAATCAACTGTTCTATCCCTGAACTTTCAGGTGTCAACATCGCATAATACAGTAAAAACGATGGCATCACAACAAAAGAGATAAAATCAGCATAGGAATCAACCTGTATTCCAAACTCTGTAGACAAATTATATTTACGAGCTACTTTACCATCAGCTATGTCCAATCCCCCTGCAATCCATGCCAAAATAATCGCTGTAAAAAAATCACCATGTACTATAAAATGAATAGCAATTAAACCTGCTGCTATATTACCAAAGGTAATTAAGTTTGCAAGATTAAACCTGTTGTCTTTATCAAATAACATTTAAAATCCTTTATAAAAACCCTAATTTTACCTTATTAGTAATAAGTAGTTGTTGATACTGAAAAATTAAAATACAGAATATATTTAAACTATTTTAAATATATAATGTTTAAATATATTAATTAAAGTTCAAAATATATTTAAACTATTTTGAATATATAATGTTTAAATATATTAATTAGAAAAGAAATTTATTTTTATTCATGATTAATACACAATTCTATGTTAATATTACAAAATAATTTATAGAATATCTTTTAGTTCTAAATAGAACTCTAACTATTAGGATGCAAAAAATGAGTAACTTTCAACAATTGGCATTAATCGGTTCAACAGCTTCAGGAAAAAGTGCATTAGCTATACAATTAGCTTATAAAATGAATGCACATATATTATCTCTTGACTCTTTAGCACTCTACAAAGAAATTAATATTGCATCTGCAAAACCAAGTATTCAAGAAAGAGGGTCAATTCAACACTTTGGACTTGATATTATCTTCCCTAATGAGCCGTTTGATGTAACAACTTTTATTAAACTTTATAAAAAAGCTAAAAAAAGTGCAATAAAAGAGGGTAAAAACTTAATTATTGTAGGGGGTACAAGTTTTTATCTTCATATTTTACTTAATGGAATTAGTGAACTCCCAAACATATCAAATGAAGCCAAATATAAAAGTAATAAACTTTTAAAAAACCTTGAAGAGGCACATAAATTTCTCTATAAAATTGACAAGGAATACTTAAAATCAATCACAATTCATGATAAGTATCGTTTAGAAAAAATGTTGAATTTATATTTTGAAACAAATATAACTCCTACAGAATATTTTAAAAACAATCCACCTAAAAGTGCTATAGAAGCCCCTCTTCCCATTTATGAGATTGCTATTGAACGTAATATTTTACAAACTAGAATTAATGATCGTACTTCAAAAATGATAAATATGGGACTAATCGATGAAGTTTTCTATTTAGAAAAAAATTATACCCGTAAACCAAACACTATGAAGTCAATAGGAATAAAGGAGGTCTTAAGTTATTTAGATGGATATTACACAAAAATAGAGATGAAAGAAAAAATTATTACTCATACCTTACAACTTGCAAAAAGACAACGAACTTTTAATAATTCTAAATTTTTAAATAAAATATCTTTACCTTTACATGAAATGAGTGACCTATTATTAGGAAATAGTAGTTATAAGTTAGGCTAATACTTAGTTTTTAATTAAAAATAAATAATACTTTATAAGATAAATATAGTATTGTTACAATGAAATTTTATTTATTATCTATCATATAATTTACTCTAAAATCTTAATATGTTTTAATGTAAGTTTAAAAATATTTTCACCTTCTTACTTTTAGTCAATTTTACAAATATTCTATCGTTATAATAATTAATCATCATGATATATATCTTATATCTAAGTAATAGTTTAAAAGATTAATAAAGAATTAATATGATAGAATATTAGTTCAGGATTTGTAATTTTCAATCCATGAGAATAGTTATTAAAACATTATAAATATAAACAATAAACCAATATAACACCTTTTTCATAAAGGTGTTTCCAACAAAAACTACTTGACTTTTAAGAAAAGTAGTGATAAGATACTGAAAATGCAATTTTTTAATCTGGCTAAATTCAGATTTTGGCAGTGAGAGTTTATCTACTTTTCATTGTAAGTCCAAGGGAAGTAAGCCTAACTTACAAAATTTTTGCAAAAATTTTACGAAGGAGTAAATATGACAAAGAAATTATTGTCGATAGCAGCATTGACTGCATTACTAAGCACTGGGGCATCTGCCTTTGATATGAATACAAACGGAGACATTCTTGCTTCAATTAAGAAGTCAAATAAATCTTCTTACTTTGGTGGAGAAGAGGCCAATGCATCACTTCAATTAGGTACAGCTCGTCGAGGTGATGCTCTTATTTATCCTGCTTTTAGAGCTGATAAAGATTGGACAACTACCATTAGTCTTCGAAATACAAGAAATGTTGCAGTAATTGCAAAAGCTGTTCTTTATGCAAAAAAAGATTCGCATGAATTAAAAGATTTTAACTTATATCTTTCTCCTCATGATGTAGCGAAATTTACAATTCACGATGGTAAAATAACATCAACAGATGATTCTATTGCATATGAAGTTATAGATCCAATTCATCAATCTGACAAAGTCAATTTTGCCAGTGAAAAAAAGGAATTCAGTCTTAATATAGATACCGAATCTGGATATGTTATTATTTATGGTATGGCTGAACAGGAAGAAACAAAAAGTGGAACAAAATCTGAGCAAGATCAAGCAAATAATGCCTATCATAACAAGCATGTAAAACTATTTCAAGACTACAGAAAAATGTTAGATATTTGTAGAGATAATGACAACAATGTAAGTACAATGCCTTCATGGAGAAATACATTTAACTCACCACAAGGTGGTTATGCAGATAATAGACTTGTACTTAATGGTTCTGCTATTGGAGTAAAAGTTGGAGCACCTAACGTAAAAACAACATGTGAAGATTCTCTTGTTGCAAGTAAAAAAATTGGTGCAAACTTTATATCACCTAGTTCAAAAGCAATGTTTGGAGAAGTGACCATGAGTCGTGGTGGAGATGATAAACGTTCATTAGTACTTCCTGCCTCTCCTCTAGTAAACTACACAACTGACAACCAAATGATGCTATGGGCAGAAGGTGAATATGCTGCTATTCAAGATAGACGAATTTTTGCTGGTACTGGAGCTGATGGTTTCAGTGATTACAATAAATCAGGACTAAAAGAAGATGCTAAAACATTTGTAGTACACAATGCTTATTTCACATTTGATAAAAAAGGAAATGAGTGTAAAAATGACTATGCATTTATCTTAACACAGCCAATGAAAAGACCATTAGTTATGGCATTAGGAAGTACCTCTTATTGGGCAGGAGTAAACTTATCTGCAGGAAACTGGGGTTACTATACTATCAATGAAAAGAAACCTTGGACAGAAAGAGAAGAATCACCAACAGCAAATAATAGTTTCGGTTTTGTACAATTAAACTCACCACTAGATGGTAAACCACCAAAAAAAGATGATGAATATAGTTTAGAACTTTCAACATTTACTTATTCTGAAATGCTTGAAGGTGCAGATACTATTGGAGATGAGGATTATGGATTTGAAACAGGTGATGTTGCTGGTTATGTTGATATGAAACTCAATAAAAACAAAGGTATTCCAGCAATTGTTACTGAAATGAGCAGTCATGATGTAGAGGGTGAAGCACAAATTAATTGGTTCTATTCAGCGACTGATAAATAAGGAAATAAAACATGAAAACAAATTTTAAAATGATTTTACTGATTGGTTTTATTGCCTCTGTTCTTACTGGTTGTGGTGGTAGTAGTGATAGCACAACACCAGTAGTTACACCAACACCAACACCAACAGTAACGCCAACGCCAACGCCAACGCCAACGCCAACGCCAACGCCAACGCCAACGCCAACGCCAACGCCAACGCCAGACCCAACAGATTGTAAGCCTTTACCTTTCTAGTAGGTATTCTCTTATATATCGGTATTTTTCCTAAGAAATTAGGAGAAATACCCCTCTTTCATACCTTTAAAATTTTAATTTTTAAAACTTCTTTAGTAAAAATATTGTATTATTCTTCTCTATAACTTAATACAAGGTTTTTTAATGAAAAAAATATTTCTCATCTTTACACTCATCTTTACACTCTTAAATGCTGAACAAACAATTAATACAAATACTATAGATAATTCACCTCGTGTATTATTTACACTTAATGATAAAAATTATACCACAGAGATTTTTCCAAAAGAATTTAAAAACTTTTCTAAACAAGAACAATTAATACTTATCTCTAAATATCTATTTTATAAACTTTTACTTCAAACACTAAGACCTGAACAACTAACCTATAAATCACTTATTCAAAAAAACATTCAAAAAGAAGCAAAAGAGATAGAAAGAGTTGGTAAAATTTTATTGCCACCAGAAAAAATATTTTTTAAAGAAAAAATAATAGCTGAGACAATCGCTTATAATGAACTTTTAAAAACACATCTTGATTTAGATAAAAAAGCCAAAGAGTTTTATGAGGAACATAAAAAAGAGTTTTTTTACCCAAAAAGAGTGGAAGTATCCCAGATTATAGTCAAAGAAAAAAAACTTGCTTTAGAATTAATAGAAAAATTAAAAAATAATGACATTAAACTTTTTTCAAAACTTGCTCGAAAACACAGTATTAGCAATTCAAAATACAAAGGTGGATACATAGGATTTATAGGAGAAAAAGGTACAGATAAGAAATCATTTAATATCTTATGGAAGAGCCAATCAAATCATCTTGTTCCCCAAATTTTAGAACATGGAAAATATTATTCAATTGTTTATCTTTTTAATAAAGATGAACCTAGACAAGAAACTTTTGCTGAGAAAAAAGATGAAATTAAAAAGTTTCTTCTTAAAAAAGAGATAAAATTATGGAATAAAGAAAAATTCAAAATAATAAAAAAAGAGACAAAAGTAAAATTAATATATTAAAATAATATTTAGGATATAAATAATGAATTTAAAGAATGCGTTACTCCCATTACAACTGCTTAGTATTTTAATCTTAACTGGCTATCTATTTATCTATAATAACCAGTCATTTTTGGATATAAAATTTATTGTTGCTTTAATTTTACTATTAAGCTATATTACGTATAGGAGTCTCCAAAAACCCTTTCTTTTAAAACACTCCTTACTTCCTATTTTAGTAGGAAGTTTTCTTCTCTACTCTTTTCAAGGCTTAGGATTAAAAGACTCAGCGTTAACTTATAAAACATATAATTATCCAAATATTACAACATCTTTTTCATTTAATACTCCCTCTACCATAGATGAAATATGTTATTACCCCTTAATCAACAAAGATATAAAATTTAAAATAGAAAAGAAAGAAAATAATAAGTGGAATGAATTTTATAATTATAATGAAAATTTTCCACTTTCATTTCAATGGAATTGTAAAAAAATTACCCCTACAGTAGCACAAAAATTAAAAATGACAACAACCAAAGGTCAAATGATGTTGGCAGAAATTCGTTTTCGTCACAAAGGGAAAGATATTAACTTTACAAGTGAATATAAAGAGCTAAATGATGAACCCCATATAGCTGTTAGTAAAAGCTACTATAACGGTATGTTTTTCGATGAAATTTACCATGGAAGAACAGCTTATGAAATCATGAGAGACATTTACCCTGTTTATGAAACTACCCACCCTTATTTAGGAAAACTACTTATTATTCCAGGTATTAAACTTTTTGGGATGACCCCCTTTGGTTGGCGTTTTATGAATGTTGTATTTGGAGCTATTTTTATAATTATTGCTTACTTTTTTCCACTACAACTCTTTAGAAAACCCCTTTATGGATTTATAGGGGCATTTTTAATGACCTTTAGTTTTATGCACTTTACAGAATCACGTATGGCTATGATAGATACCTTTGGGGTACTCTTTGTGTTTATCTCCTATCTCTTTCTCTATCGCTTTATTATTAAACAAAAACTCTCATGGCTACTACTTAGTGGTCTCTTTTTTGGACTTGCTTCTGCTGTTAAATGGTCGGCTGTTTTTGCTTCTTTTGGTTTTATACTTATAGCAATTTATCTTCTGATGACTAAGTACCCTTTAGAGAAACGTTTTTCAGGCTATAAACTCTTACTCTATGGTCTACTCTCTTATGGTCTTGTTGCTATTATAACTTATACTCTGACCTTTTATGATATTTACTTACATACAGGTTCATTTCAAAGTATTATTGATTATCAAGTGAACATGTATAATTACCATTCTAACTTAGTTGCAACACACCCCTATAGTTCACCATGGTGGAGTTGGCCTTTTGATGTTAAACCGATGTGTGCCAGTAGACAAATAGCCGATGGACAGTTCAGTTCTGTTACTATTTTTGGAAATCCTGCTATTTTTTGGATGGGTGTGGTTGCTATCTTTTATCTTGCTTATAAAGCCATTAAAAAGAGCTCTTTAGAAGCTACTTTTATCTTGTTAGCATTTATAGGTCTCTATACCCCTTACATTTTTGTAGGTAGACTAATGTTTATTTACCACTACTATTATGCTGTACCCTTTGTTATGTTAGCCATTGTTTATGGGGCAAAAGATTTCCTTACTTATTATCCAAAATATAGTATAATTCTATGGATTTACCTAGCCGTTGTAGCAGGACTGTTTTTAGAATTTTATCCTGTTCTTAGTGGATATGAAGTACCTAAAACTTACATAGATAACTTTTTAATTTGGTTTCCTGGTTGGTGGTTATAAATAGACTGCTTGTAAAACGCTATATTTTGAGAATATTGTTTAGTGTGCATTAGATTTTCTTGAATAGACTCAAAGACCTAGCCTTAGCTAAGTTAAGAGGATAATCAATAAAATATGATGTGCAATAGACAATATACGCATTTATAGAGTTTCGCAAGAAGTCTAATATTAAGGACAAAAATGAAACTAGGCATTGTAATACCTTGCTATAATGAAGAGGAGGGCTTGGCTGAAACAACCAAGCATCTCACACTTCTTATGGAAAAAATGATAAAAGCAAATGAAATAAGCTCAGATAGTTTTGTCTGCTATATAGATGATGGAAGTAAAGATAAAACATGGGAACTTATAGAGCAATTTAAAGATGAATCTTCTCTTTTTAAAGGGATTAAACTTTCACGAAATTTTGGACATCAAAATGCTCTAATAGCAGGGCTTATGCAACTCAAAGATGAAGCCGATGCTTTGGTCTCCATGGATGCTGACCTACAAGATGACATTAGTGTGGTAGAAGAGTTTGTAGTAAAATACAAAAAAGGTTATCATGTAATTTATGGGGTAAGGGATGACCGAACCAATGATACAAAATTTAAACGTGGTACAGCAGAGATGTTTTATAAGTTTCAAGAGTTTATGGGCATCGAAAGTGTCTCTAACCATGCAGACTATAGACTGCTCAGTAAAAAAGCTCTCAATGCCTTAGCTGACTTTAAAGAGGTGAATCTTTTTATTCGTGGTATTGTTCCCCTTTTAGGCTTTAAATCAACGTCTGTCTACTACACACGTGGAGAACGTTTTGCAGGGGAGACCAAGTACCCTCTCAAAAAGATGCTCCTTTTTGCTTTAGATGGTATCACCTCTTTTTCAGTTGTACCTCTTAGACTTATTACCATTGTAGGATTTATACTGTTTCTTGCATCTCTCATTGGTATTGTTTGGATTATATGTGAAAAGCTTCTTTTTGGAGCTCCTGTTCAAGGATGGGCTTCAACCATGATATCTATCTATTTTATTGGTGGTATTCAAATTTTAAGTCTAGGAATCATTGGAGAATATATAGGTCGTAACTTTCAACAAAGCAAAAATAGACCCCGTTACATCATAGAGAAAGAGATATAATTGAAAAAAACTTTAATTCAATTTTTAACCTTTAATCTTGTAGGTATTGTCAATACCATTTTTGGATTTTCGCTTATATTTTTACTGATGTTTTTTGGACTATCAGCAACCATAAGTAATGTGATTGGTTATTTTTTTGGGGCTATCCTCTCTTATTTTCTTAACAAAAAATATACTTTTAAATCGGATACAAAAGATAAAGGTGAAGCCATCAAATTTTTTACTATCTTATTTATAAGTTATGTGCTAAACTTTATAACGCTTCAATGGCTTTTAACATTTATAAACCCTTATTATGCTCAACTTATTTCAGCCATTGTCTATACACTTAGCTCATTTATTTTAGCTAAGATTTTTGTCTTTAAAAAATAAAAGGATACACTTTGAAAAACAACAAACATACACAAACTGAAATATCTATTGTCTGCCCTTGTTTCAATGAAGAAGAAGTTATTGATATCTTTTTAGAGAAAATATCTCTGGTATTACAAAAGATTGACCTCCCTTATGAGATTATTTTTGTAAATGATGGAAGTACAGACAAAACACTAGAAAAGCTTCTCTCTGTCCAAAAAGAATATAAAGAGATTAAGATTATCAATTTATCAAGAAACTTTGGCAAAGAATCAGCTCTAACAGCTGGATTAGATAAAGCCAATGGTGAAGTGATTATACCTATAGATGTGGACTTGCAAGACCCCCCTGAACTGATTGAAGATTTTATTTTTCATTGGAAAGAGGGAAATGAGGTTGTTTTAGCAAAACGGGTAGATAGAACCAGTGACAGCTTTAGTAAAAGGGTCTCAGCCACACTCTTTTACAGGTTTCACAACAAAATTACCGACACCTCCCTTCCTGAAAATGTGGGTGACTATCGACTGATTACAAGAAAGGTTTTAACAGCTCTACAACAACTTCCAGAAAATCAACGTTTTATGAAAGGGATATTTGCATGGGTTGGGTTTAAAACAGCTGTGGTTGAATACAAACGGGAAGAGAGACAAGCAGGTGAAACAAGCTTTAATGGATGGAAACTCTGGAACTTAGCCATTGAGGGGATTACAAGCTTTAGTACTCTACCCCTTAAAATATGGTTTTATCTTGGTATTGTTATCTCTTTTATCTCTTTTATCTATGGCTCTATTATTATTATCAAAACCATTATCTTTGGCATTGATGTCCCTGGGTATGCTTCTACTATGACCACCATACTCTTTTTAGGGGGTATTCAACTAATAGGCATTGGTGTACTGGGTGAATATATTGGGAGAATTTATATGGAATCTAAACGAAGACCCACCTACATCATAGAAAGTGAATATTAATATGCAAAAAATCTTACGATACAAATTATTCTTATCTATTGTTTCAGTTTTAATGGGCTTACTTTACCTCTTTTTAATCAAAGTAGAGATATCCCATATAGGAAATCAAAGCTTTACCATAGAATCTAAAATAACACAAGAGGTCAAATTTCATATCCAAACCAAAAATACCTCTGCACAACTCACCTGTAACAATAAAAAGATATCTTTTAAAGATATTACAAAACATGACTATTGGTATAGTGGTGAAGAAAAGGTGTTTATCTCTTTAAAACAAGGGAAAAACAGTTGTCAGGGAAAAAATATAACAAGCAACATTAAACAAAAGATTGATTTTACAGATTATACTCTTCTCTTTTTACTTATAGGAATCCCTCTCTTTACCCTCCTCTTTTCATTGTTTATAAAATTACTTGATTGGATAAAAATAACTTATCCACCTTTAGTCACAAGAGAGAAACAACAAAACAGCATTCATCCTATTAATAAATGGATTATAGGTATTCTTGTTTTAGGAGTTATTATACGTATACTCTATTTTCAAAAATTTGGCATTATGACCTTTCAACATGATTGGCAAGGGCATATAGAATTTATTAAATATATGGCAGAAAACTGGTCTTTACCCATACCGACAAAGGGGTTTGAATACCCTCAACAATCACTTTATTATGTTTTGATGGCTGGACTATACAATCTGTTAATGAGTAATGGATTCTCTGATATGGATGCACTCTATGGGATAGGCTATTTTTCCCTTTTATGTTCAGTACTTTTTCTCTTTTATGGATACAAACTCATCAATCTACTTACCCAAGACCAATTTACCAAAGTGATTGCGATTGTTTTTATCTCTTTAACTCCATCTATTGTTTACCTGAGTGCAAGAATCAATAATGATTCGTTGGTTATGGCATTGGCGATTATCTCTATCTTTTATATTATAAAATCCTATAAAAATAATTTTGAAAAATACTTTTATATCGCGTTATTTAGTGTATCTCTACTTTTTTTAACTAAAATATCTGGAGCATCAATAGAACTTCTCCTTTTAACTTTATTAATTTATCTCTATTACAAATCTACCAAAGAGGTAGAGATTAAACAAAAACTTTATATCTATGGTTTGGTTGGAATTTTTCTACTAAGTTTTACACTTTTACGAGTTTACTTACCGTTAGAAGGCTCTTTTTGTATGATAAACAGTGCCGAATACCCTCAACAAACGCTCCCCTCTTTAGGTTATGACTATTTTGCCTCTCTCCATCTCATAGACTTAATTTTAACAGGGCAGAGTCATGTATTTGGGTTAGACAGTATACGTCACTCTTTTTTAACCTATCAATATGGCACAATGTTTTTTGGAGAATTTGACTATGCTAACTTTATAAATAAAACTCCTTATTTAAAACTAAACATGCAAATTATATTGGCACTGGGACTGGTATTTATAGTGGGTTTTATAAGTTATATTATCCATATAAGAAAAGAACCCTTTATTAATAAATTACTATTTATCATTGTCACCATAAACCTTTTACTCATAGTCAGATTAATCTTTATGTACCCATCAATTTGTAATACTGATTTTCGATATTTTGTTAGCTCATTCGTATTATTGGGATTTATTATTGCCAAGGGATTAAGCTACTTAACATGGCTTCGTAAACCCATAAGCATTGTTATAGGATTACTCGCTCTTAGTGAAATCGTTTTCTTTATAGGGCTATTAAAATAATTTTTTCTTAACACTTATTTTGCATAAAAACCAATCCCCCAAGAGATGCTCCAACATCTCTTGATACCACATCACATTTCACTTTAAAAAGATGGAAAATCCTCCCATCTTTTACCCCTTCTAAACACTCATAGTTTCCCATCCCCTTAGCGATGATTAAATCCATACTGTTATAAAGTTTCATAAACTCCTCACTGGCATGGTCGTAGGCTAAACCTGGGGTATCTACCCCTGAATCTACCAAATTTACAAGTTTATCTATCCCTATCTCTTTGGCTTCATTTAGCGTAACATCGTTAATAATCGGTTTACCCCTTACAGCATAGTAGAGTTCAAGTTCAGGATAACTCTCTTTTAGAACTTCTAACAGTAACTTATCAAAAACATGTTCCCCAACATTGTCTCCAACTATCATAAAAGTTTTTGCATTGTTTAACTTCTCTAAAAAAAGCGCTTCATCATCTATGGCAAAGGGTGTATCAAACACTTTTTTAAACTCTTCATCTAAATCAAAATGGCTAGGAGTGGCAAAATCTATAACATTTCCAGCCACAGCTGATTTAATAGCTCCTTTAAGCGTATCAGGTACATCATAAACAGTTTTTTTTACTTTAGGCAATAACTTCGTCGCCTCTAGGGTTGAAAGGGCTTTAAGCTCTTTGTAGAGATCTTCTTCATCTATAATAGCTCCCAATTTAGGATACAAATCTGCTGCTGCCACAGGTGGAGTGACATTATCATAGGTCGCAATGGAAGCTGAGGCGACTTGAACCATTTTTTTTGAGGTCTCTTCATCTAAGTTTAAATTTTTAGCAACACGGAGGGATTGGTTAAGGAGACAGGCTAAACAGTCTGATTGTAAATTCATATTTTCTCTTTTTGAGAATTATAACAAAGATTAAAAGAAAATATATTTAGAAAGAAAGGGGGAGAAAAAAAGAGGTAAAAATAGAAAAAATGTTACACCTAAAAAAGGTGTAACATAAAAGAGGTATTAGTTAAAACCAACACCTGAAATTTTTATCATCTCTGTAATGTACTCAATAAGAGGATTCACATAGAAAATTGAAGCAACAGTTACAAATACTGCAAAACCAAGAATGGTTAAGAGTGGTTTTGAAACGTTGTAGTAAACAGTCTCATGGTTTGCATCGTCAGCAGGTTCTTTTAGGAACATGTAAACAATTAGTTTAAGGTAGTAGTACGCTGCGATAGCAGAGTTAAGACCCATAACGATTGCTAACCAAACATATCCAGCATCTACCGTTGCAGACATAAGGTAAATTTTACCCCAGAATACAGAGAATGGTGGAACACCAGCCAGTGACAACATAAACAGACCCATAACAACAGCACTCATAGGCATGATTTTAATCATCCCTGCGAACTTTTCATAAGGGTGATCGTAACGTGCATGGTGAACTCTGTGTTTATGACGACTTACCCATAACATTGCAAATGCCCCAAGGTTTGTGAACATAAACAGACCGTAGTATAAGAAGATACCAGTGTTTGACTTGGTTGTTGCCAAAGCAATTGCAACCATTACGAAACCAGCATGAGAGATTGACGAGTACGCCAACATTCTTTTTACATCTTCTTGAACCAATGCCATAAGGTTGGCAATGGTCATGGTAATCACAGCCAAGATAATAATCATACTTTGAACCCACTCAATGTGAAGTTCAATAAACATCTCAAAAATTCTCATAGAAACAACAAATGCTGCAACTTTAGGAACAACTGACATGTACCCAGCTAGAGGAGCAGAAGCACCCTCGTAAACATCTGGGGCCCATGTATGGAATGGGAACAATGAAAGTTTAAATGCAAATGAAGCAAGTAAAAGCCCTGCTCCACCCAAAAGTAAAATCATCATCCCTGGTTCAGCCATTCTACTTTCAATCGCAACTGAAATTTGATTTAACTCTAAACTTCCTGAGATTCCATAAAGAACAGCAGCACCCATTGAGAAGAAAGCAGCAGCCAAAGCACCCATTGTAAAGTACTTAACAGCAGCTTCAAAGGAGTTATGTCTGTTGTGCAATGCAATCAATGTATAAAGTGACAATGATGCCGTTTCAAGACCAATAAAGATAAGAATCAAGTTGTCTGAACTTACCATAAACTGGAATCCAGCTATCATAAACATAAACAGTGCAAAAAACTCTGGGTATGAGTACTCATGGAATCTTTTTGATGTCAATGCCAAAGGGATAAACATAATAGATGCCACCAAGATAAGAATTTGCGAAATAATCGAAATTCCATCTATCAGTAGTACATCAAAGAAACCTTTTTCATCTGGACCAAAATTGAGTCCCATAACAGAACCTAAGTCGATAATCAAAATAAGTACTGTCAACATTACATAAAGTGACTTATGAATGTGATCTTTAATTAAATCAATTGTTAATATAATCAAACCACCTGCAATAGCAATAAGCATTGGCATAAGGGTAGCAAGATTAAGCATTTCCATGGTAATGCTTTTCGGATCGATAAACATTATTCTACCTCCTTTTTACTTATAATAATTGCTTCTTTTGTTGATTCTAACTGAGC
>Ga0256824_10000494_pt1 | contig 15222 bp, 14 predicted proteins | sample CV67metaG_FD_191570 | JGI IMG/M metagenome (GOLD analysis project Ga0256824, IMG submission 191570) | Hydrothermal vent microbial communities from East Pacific Rise, Pacific Ocean - CV67 | ecosystem: Environmental > Aquatic > Marine > Hydrothermal vents | place: Pacific Ocean: East Pacific Rise...
ACTTTGTACATAGTATTACAGAAAATCAATCTATATTAGATGGGAAGAATAGATATTTAACTTCAGTTGCCATCGAGGATAAGCACTTAATCCTCCAAGAATTTATGGCAACAGATGCAAACTGTAGTTCTAAAAAGATTTTAACAGTCGCTAAACCAAATGTTGTTCTTGTAATCTGGGAGAGCTTAGCAGGTGATTTTATTGATGATGAAGAGTATCAAAAAACTATTCCAAATATTATGAAGATGGCTAAAGAAGGAGTCCTCTTTACTAAGGCTTATGCAAGTGGAACACTCTCTCATGAGGGAATGCCTTCTATTTTTTCAGGTCGACCAGCTCTTTATGATACCTATATTACTAATTTACCATCAAAGTTTAACAAGTTACCAAACTTAACACAGAGTTTAAACAAAAATGGTTACACCTCAATGTTTCTTTTTGGTGGACAACTTCGTTATGGGAATTTAACTTCGTACATGTATTCAAATCACTTTGACATAATCAAAGAGGGAACAGATATTGACCTAGATACAAAGGAAGGTAACTTGGGTATTCACGATGGCTTTATGTTACAACATTTTGTTAAAAAAACAACAGAATTAAAAGAGCCTTTTTTCAGCTCAATGTTTACTCTAAGTTCGCATTCACCGTATGATCAACCTATGAAAGATGTTTTTGAATGGGGTGAGGGAGATAAGGACTATATTAATTCAATATATTATACAGATAAATCAATAGGTGAGTTTATAGAGAGTGCAAAAAAAGAGCCTTGGTATAAAAACACACTCTTTATTTTTACGGCAGACCATTCACACCGTACACCAAAATCTTGGAGTAGAGCAGACTCTCGATGGCATCATATACCGATTTTATTTTATGGAGATGTAATCAAAGAGGAGTATAGGGGTGTAAACTTTGAGAAAATAGTTTCTCAGCATGATATAGCAGCCACTCTTCTTTCTCAGTTAGATATTAAACATGAGCACTTTATCTGGAGTCGAGATATATTTTGTGACGAGTATAGAGAAAATGCTTATATAATGGTGCAAAATGGATTTGGTTTGGTTACAAATAGTGGTAGTTTGTCTTATGATTTAAAAGATAAAAGGATTCTTTTTCAAGATGCAAATATTAGCTCTTTAAAGACTAAGGGGAATGTTTATATGGAGAAATTACTACAAACGTATTTGGATTACTAAGTATTTAAGGTCACATCTTATTATTTTTGTGGTATTATAAGCTTAATATTTCTTAGTAAGGTTTATGGATGGATTTAGGTACGGTCATTGGTATAGTATTGATTATGGCACTTCTTATGGGTGCTATGACTATGGGTGTTGGTGTTGGTGCATATATAGATATTCCTTCTGTTCTGATTGTTGTTGGTGGTAGTATTGGTGCACTGATGATCTCTTTTAAACCTGCACAAATGAAACAGTTTACAAAAATCTTTATGATTGCTATAAAACCTCCTGAAGAAGATGTCCCTGAACTTATTAAAAAGCTTGTAGAGTTTGCTACAAAGGCTAGAAAAGATGGTATCTTAGCATTAGAGTCTGAGGTAAATTCTGAAGAGAATGATTTTTTGAAAAAAGGTCTTTCTATGGCGATAGATGGCAATGAGCCTGATACTATTCGTGAACTTCTTGAGATTGAGATGGAACAGACTTCAACTCGACATAAAATTCACGGTTCTATTTTCAACCAGTGGGCTGGACTTGCTGGAGCTATGGGTATGGTTGGTACTCTTATCGGTCTTGTTGCGATGCTTCTAAATATGGCTGATCCTTCAGCTATTGGTCCATCAATGGCAGTTGCCTTACTTACTACCATGTACGGTGCTATTATTGGTAATGTTTTTGGTACACCTATTTATAATATTTTAGCGATTAGAAATGATGAAGAGACCTTAGTTCGTGAGATGATTCTTGCAGGTATTATGTCGATTCAATCAGGTGATGCTCCTCGTGTTTTAGAAGCTAAACTCCTTAGTTACATGGCTCCAAATGAGCGTGTAAGTCAATTTGACTAACGAGCAGAAGAATGGGTAAGAAAAAATGTCCAGAGTGTGAAGAGTGTCTGCCTGCTTGGCTAGCCGCGTTTGGAGACTTAATGTCTCTACTTCTATGTTTCTTCGTACTCCTTCTCTCTATGTCAAGTATGGATGCCAAAAAAATCTCTGAAGCTATTGGTTCACTCTCGGGTGCAATGAGTGTTTTAGAGGGTGGTACTCAGACAGAAATTTCAAAAAAACGTATGCTTGAATCTACTCCAATCGACTCTCAAGATGAGACAAGTGAAGAGGTAAATAGAGTTCAACAAGCTGTTAGTGATGCAAATGAGATGATGGGCAAAGGAAATGGTCCTGCTATCACACTAGAAGAAGCTCAAGAGGGTTTTGTTATAGAACTTCCTGCTTCTCTACTTTTTAAACCCGGTAGTGCAACGATTGAGAATGAAGATGCTCTACTATTTTTAAAACGTGTAGCTCTTATAATCGAAGAGCTACCAAATGATATAGAAGTAAGTGTTCAAGGACATACGGACAACACGGGACCAGGTTCTAAGAGTCCTTTTAAAGACAACTGGGAGCTCTCATCTGCTCGTGCAATATCGGTACTTCAAGAACTACTACTTGATGGTGTAAAGCCAAACCGTGTGAGTGCTGCTGGTTTTGCAGAGTTTAAACCACTCGCTACAAATGCGACAAAAAGTGGTAGAGAAAAGAACCGTAGAGTTGAACTCCACTTTTTTGGCTCAAAGGCTGATGGGGCAACAGAGACTAAAAAGTCAGTCTTAGATAGAGCGTCAGCTAAGTAATGTTGCGCTTATCTCTTTTACTCTTTGCCTTTGCATCTATGCTGGGTGCAGAAGCCGTAACTATTCCTACGATGAACTTTGCATTATCTTCTCCTGATACTCCCGAGCAGTTAGTATCATCACTTAATGTCTTAGTTGTATTAACTCTTCTTTTCTTAGCACCATCAATGGTTCTAGTGATGACAACATTTACCCGTTTTGTTATAGTCTTTGGTTTTTTACGCCAAGCTCTCGGAACACAACAGGTTCCACCAACTCAACTTTTAGTAATGCTTGCCATGATTTTGACTTTTTTTGTAATGGAACCAGTCGGAACAAAGGCTTATGAAGCAGGTGTAAAACCTTATATAGAAGAAAAAATAGGATACGAAGAGGCTTTTGATAGAACAACTCTGCCTTTTAAAAACTTTATGATTAGAAATACGAGAGAGAAAGATTTAGCTCTATTTTTTAGAATTAGAAAGATGGAGAACCCTCAAACAGTAGCAGAAGTGCCACTCTCAGTGATAATTCCAGCCTTTGTGATAAGTGAATTAAAGACCGCGTTTGAGATAGGTTTTTTACTCTTCTTACCCTTCTTGGTAATTGATATGGTTGTTGCTTCTATACTTATGTCTATGGGTATGATGATGCTTCCCCCCGTTATGATATCACTCCCCTTTAAGATACTTGTTTTTGTACTTATAGATGGTTGGAATCTTCTAATTGGTAACCTTATAGCGAGTATAAAATGATAGTAGGATTTAGTTTTGGAATGTAAATATTTTGGAGAGTGTGGTGCTTGTAGGCTTTATGAGAATGGCTATGATGCACAACTTAATGATAAAAAGGAGTTAAATCAAGAGAGATTTAGCCCTTTTTATAGCGGAGATATAACTCTTTTTAAATCACCAGAGTCACACTACCGTTCTCGTAGTGAATTCAAAATATGGCATACAGATGAAAAAATAGATTATGCGATGAACCATATAGATAAAAAAGGTGTTGTCTTAGTCGATGAGTGTCCTCAGGTAAATGAGCATATTGCAGAGTTAATGCCAAAACTCTTAAAAGAGATTACAGATGCCCAGTTAGGCTTTAAACTCTTTGGAGCTGATTTTTTAAGTTCAAGTAGTGGAGAGATTGTTGTTTCACTTCTTTATCACAGACGTTTAGATGAAGAGTGGCAAAAAGAGGCTACTAAAATAGCAGATAGACTAGGTATTTACATCATAGGACGCTCACGCAAGCAAAAACTCGTAATAGGGCAAGATTATATCTCTGAGACTCTTAAAATAGATGAGGAGACTTATAAGTTCCATCATATAGAAAATAGCTTTACACAACCAAATCCAAGAGTAAATGAGCAGATGATTGCTTGGGCTATGAAAAACTTTTCAGGTATAGAGGGTGATTTACTTGAGCTCTACTGTGGTGCAGGAAATTTTACCATACCTTTTTCTAAAAAGTTTGATAAAGTTTTAGCTACTGAAATCTCAAAATCTTCCATAAACGCGGCTAAAGCGAATATGAAGCTAAACGATGTAGAAAATATAGAGTTTGTTCGTATGAGTGTAGAGGAGTTTGTTCAGGCCCTTGATGGTGTTCGAGAGTTCAGACGAATGAAAGAGATAGATATAGACTCCTATAAGCTCAAAAGTATATTTGTAGACCCTCCAAGAAGTGGTATGGATGAAGCTTCTTGTAGGTTCGCTTCACGACATGAGCATATACTTTATATCTCATGCAATCCTGAGACATTAGTTCGAGATTTAGAAATATTATGTAAAAGCCATATTGTAGTTGATATGGCTCTTTTCGATCAGTTTCCATATACACACCATGTAGAGATGGGTGTTAAGTTAATCAAAAAGGGTAAAGTATGAAAATTTTATTAATTGCTTTGATTTTTGTGAGTGTTTTGTTCTCTGATGAGATGCAAAGAGTGCAAAATATAGTTGAGGATATTACAAAGTTAAGAGTGGACTATGAGAAGTGTCAGAAACAACTTTCATCTGGTGCAAAGGGTAGTGTTTCATTTAAAGCCATATCTATGAAAGATGATGAGAAACTTCAAAAACTTGAAGTAAATTTAAGTGATGAGAAGCAGAGAAACAAGATTTTATTAGCTGAAATTGATGTTTTAATGGAAGAAAAAGAGAATAGTAAAAAAAATAAAGATAAAATAAAAAAATTAGAAAAAACTATAAAAAATCAAGAAATTTCTTTAAAATCCAAAGAAAAAACTATAAAAAAACTAAAAATGAATAAAGCAAAAATCAAAGAAGTATCTAAAAATAGTTTGAATAGTACTTCTAAAACTCTTCTTGTGAAAGAAGTCAGTTGCAAAGAGAAAAATAGTTTTCCTAAGCTTGTTATGAAAGAGGGTTTTGAGAGTAAAGTTAGCGATATTGAAGAGACACATACTTTTACTCCAAGTGCATTTAGACTGAAAAATGATGCGAGTATATATGATGATATTAATGGAAAAGAGATATATTTTTGGGAAAAAAGCACCTCTTTTACTTCTAATGAAAAGAGTGATAGCTGGGTTAGAATTACAGGTTATTTTATAAACAAAAAATGGTTGCCATCGAAAAAAGAACTTTGGGTGAAAAGTCAAGATGTTATTCAGAGATAAAAGAGAAAGTTTAAAATGAAAAAAATATTAGTAATTAGCGATGGCGATGCCGGACGTCATTTTATTCAAAGAGCTATAGAGACTTATACGAGCGAAAACATCTACTATATTGTAGAGTTAAAGTCCGGTGAGTATGAAGATGCCAATCCAGCTCGTTTTAAATTTTATGAGTTTGACCCTACTAGTCTCTATAAGTTGGCAAATCTATTAAAAATGGAGTTTGTTCAGGTTATTGTAGCCATGGACTCTCAGGTAGATACAGAAAATAGTATAAAAAATATTAGAACAATCAAAAAACAGCTTCGTATAATTGTTTTAAATAACTGGAAGATGGAAAATGAAGATGCAAATGTTGTTTTAATAAACTCAAATGAACTTTTAGCTTCAAGACTCTTAGATTATTTGCCAAATGTTCCTGTTATAGCTCAAAATGTTGGAATAGGAGAGGGTGAAATAATGGAAGTTCTAGTTCCATTTGGAAGCTCTTTTGTATATAGACATATCGGTGTGATAGAACAGAAAAACTGGCGAATAGTTGCTATTTATAGAAATCGAAAACTTGTAATGCCATCTCGTAGACGAATGATTCAACCAAATGACTTACTAGTTTTAGTAGGTGAACCATCTGTTTTAAAATCAGTGTATCGTGCCATTAAACGCGAGTTAGGTCAGTTTCCTGAACCTTTTGGAACGAATCTTTACCTCTATATAGATATGAATGTTGTGAATCACTCTACAATTGAAGAGTTAGTGCGACGAGCAGTCTATTCTCATAAAAAGTTTAAACATAATCTTATTATCAAAATTGTAAACCCTGGTAATATTGAAGTTATTCAATACATTAAAAGTTATTTGAGTACCAATGTTAAAATTCACATAGAGTATGAAAGTAAAAATTTAGCAGATGAATTTCATCATGATATTAAGTATTATCATGTTGGGCTTGTTATAGTCTCTAAGGAGATGTTTGCTAACCATTCAATAAGAAGTACTCTTTATGAGTCCCATGTTCCTGTACTTAAAATCTCTGATAGATCTTTTGCTTCAGTTAAAGATGTTGCACTTGTACTTTCTGATAATAAAGACTTAGAAAAAGTCTCTGCTACAATTTTTGATATTTCTGAACAGATGGGCTTTAATATGGAGCTTTATAACTATGAGAATGAACATCAGAGTGAAATTGAGGAGGTTATTGAACATTACAATAACCTTTCAACTATATTTTCAAAGTCTATTAAGGTTAACAAAATAACTGAAAATCCTCTTGTTACACTTAAGAAAAAAGAGAACTTTATTCAAATTCTTCCCTTTACAAATAAGTTGACAAAACGAAGAATATATTCACTTTTTTCAACAGATAGTGAAAAACTCTATTACAAACTTGATGATTATCATCAAATTTTCATCCCCGTACAACTATAGAGAAGAGTTTAGCTTTTTTTTACTCTTTTTTGAGTATTATATATCCAATATATAAATAAAATATTTTGGATAGATTATGCAGGTAAATATAGCCCTTAAAAAAGTAGTTGATAACTCATATAACATAACAATAGACACACTTCCTAAACTTCACTTTGATACAAAAGTCGCGATTGTTACAAATCCAAAAGTAGCAGGATTACATCTTAGTTACTTACTCTCAAAAATCTCTGCAAAAGAGCTTTATATTATTACCGTTCCCGATGGTGAAGAGTACAAAAATCAAGAGAGTATCGATACTATTTTAGAGTCTCTTTTTAATCACCGTTTTAATCGTAAGTCACTTCTTATAGCTTTTGGTGGTGGAGTGATAGGCGATATGACAGGTTATGCTTCTAGTATCTATCAACGAGGTATCGATTTTATTCAAGTACCAACAACACTTCTTTCTCAGGTAGATGCTAGTGTTGGTGGTAAAACAGGGATGAATAACTCTTATGGTAAGAATTTAATAGGTGCTTTTCATCAACCTAAGGCAGTCTATATTGATCCTCTTTTCTTAACTACCCTTCCAAAACGAGAATTTGGAGCAGGTGTAGCAGAGATTGTGAAAATGGCAGTAACTTTTAATAAGTCATTTTTTGAATTTTTAGAGAGAGCTGACTTGAGTAATCCTGATGTACTCCAAGATGCTATAAAACAAGCTGTTCAAACAAAGGCTGATGTTGTAGCCCAAGATGAAAAAGAACACGGAATTAGAGCTGCATTAAACTACGGGCATACTTTTGGGCATGTGATAGAAAATGAAACAAAATATAAAAAATATTTACACGGCGAAGCAGTTGCTATAGGGATGGTAATGGCTAATAACACCTCTGTAAAAATGGGTATTATGTCTGAAAATGAAGCACAGAGGATTAAACAACTTTTAGAAAAGTATAATCTTCCAGTCTCTTACTCTGTTGAAGATACGGAGAGTTTCTATGAAACATTTTATCTTGATAAAAAGAGTTCGGACTCTTCTATCACCTTTATACTCCCTGTAGGGCTTGGTGGTGTCGAAATTACAGACAGATGTGAAAAAGAGTTGCTTATATCTGTTTTAAATGAGTTTGGAGAAGTTTAATGAAAAGAATTTTACTTATACTGCTCCTTGTATCTAGTCTATTCGCATTCAATGAGAATCAAAATGTAGATATGAACACTTCACAAGAAGAACTCAACAAAGAGAAACTACTGAAAGAAGAATTACGACGTCATGAGATAAGAAAAGATAAAATTTCTAGTTATGTAAGAGAACTTAATAGACTAGAAAAAGAGATTTCAAAAGAACAGGTTTGGATGAAGAGTTACTCTTCATATCTTACCTCTTTAGAAGTTCGTGACTCTCTAAATAAGATGAGAAGTAGAATAGCTTATCTAACAAAAAAAGGAGACTCTGTTGAGGAGAAAGATGAGTTGAACTCTCTTATCTCAAAAGAGAGAATATTGGTTACTCAAGTAAATCAACTTAAAGAAAAAGATAGTGCACTTTTTTCACAACTTCTTACTCCTCCTGAGATAGAAGAGGTTGCTAGTATTACAAACCCTTTTGATATTTTCACTGGAATATCGCTTATTAAAACATATGATTCATACTTGAGTGAATACAAACAGAGAAAAAAGAAGTTAAGTGAACTTTTAGCACTTATTAAAAAAGAAAATGAAATCTATAAAAAGATTTTGACACTAGATTCAGAGCATAAATACTCAGTCGCAGCAAAAGATAAGTCAAAACAACTTGAAAGATTTGAAATAGCCTTAGATACTATTATTGTAACAGCAGAAGTTTATCAAAAACGTTTAGAGGTTATTGAGCTAAATATTAACAAAGATATAGGGAAACAGACATATAGACTGATTAAAATTGGTGTTACTGTTTTTGTTGTATTTTTAATATTTTTTCTTTTAAAACTTGTTGTTAAAAAATATATTACTGATAATGAACGATTTTATATGGCAAATAAAATCATTACCTTTACTAACTTTACAATTATCATACTCATTCTCTTTTTTAACTATATAGAAAATGCTGCATATCTTGTAACTATACTAGGGTTTGCTTCTGCCGGTATCGCGATTGCAATGAAAGATTGGTTTATGTCTATACTAGGCTGGCTTGTAATAGTATTTGGTGGTAGTGTCCATGTTGGCGATAGAATTCGTGTTGATATGGAAGGTATGAAGTATGTTGGTGATGTTATGGATATATCGCTACTACGTATGACAATACTCGAAGATATTACACTTACCTCAATAACACAAAATCGTCGTGCTGGTCGTATTATCTTTATTCCAAATAACTATGTTTTTACTAGAATGATAGCCAACTATACACATAACTCTCTCAAGACTGTTTGGGATGGTGTTAAAATCACTATTACCTTTGATTCTAACCATAAAAAAGCGATGCACATTGCTAAAGAGATAACAAAAAAATTCTCTAAAGGTTATACAGATATCACAAGAAAACAGTTAAATAAATTACGCCAGCACTATAGTCTCAAAAATACAAATGTTGAACCGAGAATATTCTCTTTCATTGAGGCTAATGGTATTGATATTGAAGCATGGTACTTAACCAATGCTTATGCAACTTTGACTCTTAGAAGTGTAATCTCGCTTGAGATAGTGGATGCTTTTAATGCCGCAGATGATATAACGATAGCATACCCTACACAACAACTCAATGTATCTATGAAAAGTGCTCAAGAGATAGAGCACAATAGCGAGTTAGTGTAGATGAAGAAAAAAGTATTTTTTAAGACCTTTGGTTGTCGCACAAATGTTTATGATTCTCAGGTGATGATGAGTTCTCTTAAAGATTATGAGATTACTCAAGATGAGTCTGAAGCAGATGCTGTTGTTATAAACTCTTGTACGGTTACTAATGGAGCTGACACCCATGTACGTTCTTATATTTCTCAAGTTGAAAAGAGTTCAGGTGCAAAAATATTTTTAACAGGATGTGGGGCACATACAAAGGGTGAAAAACTTTTAGCTGAGAACCGCGTTCATGGTGTTTTTGGACAGAGTGAAAAACAAAAAATAGATTTTATGCTCTCTCAAGATAAACCCTTCTATGACCCAGGTGATTTAAACTATGTAGATGATACTGTAGTTGACGATTTTGTTGGAAAGAGTAGGGCCTTTATAAAGATTCAAGAGGGGTGTAATTTTCGATGTTCGTACTGTATTATCCCTTTTGTTCGTGGTGATGCTCGAAGTATGGATGAAGCTCGTATATTAGAACAGATTTCAAGATTAGCACTTAATGGCTTTGGTGAGTTTATTTTAACTGGAACAAATGTTGGAAGTTATGGAAAAGATACAAACACTTCCCTCGCAAAACTAATGAAAAAAATATCTCAAGTTCGTGGTGTGAGACGTATTCGTCTTGGAAGTGTTGAGCCTATACAAATTAGTGATGAGTTTTTAGAATTACTAGATGAACCTTGGCTTGAAAAACATCTTCACATAGCACTTCAGCATACATCACCACAGATGCTAAAGCATATGAATAGAAGAAATGTCTACAAACAAGATAGAGAATTATTTGAACTCTTAGCCTCTAAAGGTTTTGCTATAGGCACGGACTTTATAACAGGTCATCCAGGTGAGAGTGAGGAGTTGTGGAGAGAGGCTATGATAAACGCGGCAGAACTTCCTTTGACACATATACACTCCTTTACCTACTCTAAACGCGATGGAACACCATCAGCTACCATGAAACCAGAAGTAAATGGTAAAGTAGCAAAGCAGCGTTTACATGAACTTGATAGACTTATACAAGAGAAAAATTTAGCCTTTAGAAAAAACTATGTAGGTGATTTGGAAGTTCTTATTGAAAGTTATAAAGATGGACTTTATCATGGACTAGATCAGCATTTTAACAAAATAGTTGTTTCATCTGATGAAGATTTACTTGGTAACTGGATAAATGTAGAAAAATATGAGGTAAAAGAGGAGTTTAACTATGCTAAATTCTAAAACAAACAGAATAGCTCTTTATGTGTCAGCATTTGTTGTCGTAGCACTGATTCTCTTCGCAATTTTAAGAGATAATGCAGAGGCTATTACATTGGGTCAAGCCAATACTATACTTAACAATCACTCCGTTAATAGTGTAGTTGTTTCAAAAGAGTATGTATATCTTAAAACAGATAAAGAGTTTTACAAAATAGCATCTTCTCAAGTAAGCCCAGGTATGTTTATAGATTATAAGGTTGAAGTTGGAAATGAATCAAATATTCTTATCTATATCTTATTTCTTGTCATATTGCTTGGAGTAGGCTCGCTTTTAGTGAGATGGTTACAAAAACAGAACAATTTTGAATTTGGAACGAGTAGTTCTGGTGCTTCATCTGGATCAGCAATGAGTTCTGAGACTCCAGTAGAGTCTATTAAAAGTGATGTAACCTTTGATGATATTGGTGGTATTTCTGATGTGAAAATGGAGCTAGAAGAGATTATAGACTTTATGAAAAATCCTAAGCGCTATAAAAACTTTGGTGCTCATATGCCTAGAGGTGTACTTTTAGTTGGTCCTCCAGGTGTTGGTAAGACTATGATTGCAAAAGCAGTTGCACATGAAGCAGAAGTACCATTCTATTATCAAAGTGGTGCTTCTTTTGTTCAAATATATGTAGGTATGGGTGCAAAACGAGTTCATGAACTCTTTGCAGCTGCAAAAAATAACTCCCCTTCAATTATATTTATAGATGAAATAGATGCTGTTGGTAAGAAACGCGGTGGTGATAGAAATGATGAACGAGAAGCTACACTGAATCAACTGCTAACTGAGATGGATGGCTTTGAGGGCTCTAGTGGTGTCATCGTAGTTGCAGCAACTAATAAGATAGATGTTCTAGACTCTGCACTCCTTCGTGCTGGACGCTTTGATAGACGTATATTTGTAGAACTTCCAACGAAACGCGAACGTGAGTCTATTTTACTAAAATATTTGGAAAAAGTTCCACATGAGTTAGATGTCAAAGCAGTTGCAAATATGACCGTAGGCTTTAATGGCGCCTCTTTAGCTGCTCTTGTAAATGAAGCAGCACTTCTCTCTTTAAGAGAGAATGATTTTCATGTTAGTATAGAGCATTTCCATCAGGTAAAAGATAAGGTCATGTTTGGAAAGAAAAAGCTCAAAATGTTAAGCGATAAGCAAAAAGAGTATCATATAACATATCAAGCTGCTAAAGCAATTAGTGCTACATATTATGACCTTCCTTTTGAAAAACTGATGCTCTCAAATGAAAAGTTGACACCATCTACCGATGAGCCGCTCATTAAACATGAGATAGAGTCAAGAATTAAGATGCTTTTAGCGGGTATTGTTGCTTGTGATATTAGCTATGGTGAGCATTCGAGTAGTTCAAGGGGTGATTTGGATGAGGCTAAAGAGCTAATAGAAAAAATGCTTAATGAGTATGGTATGGGTAGCTCTTTAATTGCACACGAAAGAGAGAATGAAACCTTTCTTCAAAGACTCTATGAAGATACAAAAGTACTTGTAGAGTCTATGGATATAGTTATGGATAGAGTGCAAAAGGTACTTTATGAGCGAGAGAGTATTACAAAAGAAGAGGTCAAAAAATATATAAATGAAATTTTATAGCGGCTTTTCTCTTAAAAACGATACTCATTTTTTTTCTGATTATATAAACAGCTCTGTTTACACAGTGTCTGGTTTTAGTTATGGTGCAATAAAAGCTTTTAACTATGCAAAAGAAGCTCTTAAATGCGGTGAGAGAGTAGATACTTTACAGCTTTTTTCTCCTGCTTTTTTTCAAACAAAGTCTGAAAAATTTAAAAAATTACAGTTAATAGGCTTTAAACGCGATAAAAATAGTTATTTAGAAAACTTTATAGGCTCCTGTTTTTCTCCTCATACGCAAAGCACTGTAGAGCATACAGAATCTTCATCTCTTGAGTTAGAAGAGTTGTTGAAGCATGAGTGGATACTTTCAGATTTACAAGAACTAACAAATAGTGGTGTTAATATTGAAGTCTATCTTGGTGAAAAAGATAGTGTAATCGATGTAGAAAATGCAAAAGAGTTCTTCTTAGAAGTAAGTACTTTAACATATATAAAAAATGCAAACCATTTTTTACAAACTAATTAATAAAAGGAAAATATAAAGTATGAGTGAAATTAAAATTGGTGTTATAACGGCAAGTGATAGAGCAAGTAAGGGTATATATGAGGATATCTCAGGTGTGGCAATTCAAGATACAATGAAAGATTATCTTCGTAGTGAATTTGAAATAGTTTATAGATGTATTCCTGATGAGCAAGATATACTTGAGGCTACTATGAAAGAGTTGTGTGATGAGGCAGGGTGCTGCTTAGTAGTTACAACTGGGGGAACAGGTCCAGCACTTCGTGATGTTACTCCTGAGGCTACAGAGAATGTATGTGAGAAGATGATGCCAGGCTTTGGTGAGTTAATGCGTCAGGTAAGCTTACAGTATGTTCCAACAGCTATTCTTTCTCGTCAAACTGCAGGTATAAGAGGAAAATCACTTATTATAAACTTACCTGGAAAACCAAAATCAATTCGTGAGTGTTTAGATGCAGTTTTTCCAGCAGTTCCATACTGTATAGATTTGATTGAAGGACCATTTTTAGAAGCAAATGAAGAGGTTATAAAGGTCTTTAGACCAAAAGCTAAGTAAAAAATAGGGCTTTATAAAAAGCCCTTCTTATTTAAAACTTATAGTTGAGCTTATAGCTAACACCACCACCCTTAATATATGATGCAAGTTTATCAGCTGGATAGATGAAAGAGCTATTTGTTTTCTCATTATAAATATCACCCTCATAAGCAAATATAAAATTGAGTTTATCACTAGACTTTAAGTTTATACCAAGCCCAAGAATAAAATCTTCATTATCCGCCATATACATGTTTTCGTGAAGTTTTTCAAATGCAACATAAGAGTTGATATTTTCCTGTTTTTGAATATTTTTTACCTCTTGTGCATTAAGAGAGAGTGTAAAAAGAGTGATTATTAATATAAATATAAAATTAGTTTTCATAATTGTCTCCTTATGCTTTTAGTATCTCTAAAAATAGTGTAGATTTAATGTTTAGAGAGAAAGTCTAATACCAACAGGGCAGTGATCACTTCCTGTAATATAGTCTAAAATAAAGGCATCTTCAAGATTTTCGGCTAAATCTTCACTTATAAAAAAGTAGTCAATTCTCCAGCCAACATTTTTAAGTCGTGCACCTGAACGGTATGACCACCAACTATATCTATCAATCTCATCACCGTTGACATATCTAAAAGTGTCTATATAGCCGTGCTCTAAGAGTTTGTCTATCCATTCGCGTTCAACTGGTAAGAAACCACTTGTTTTAGAGTTTGATTTTGGGTTTTTAAGGTCTATCTCTTTATGTGCAGTATTAACATCACCACAGATAACTATAGATTTTCCTTCTTCTCTTAACTTTTCACAGTGCTCAAGTAAGTCATCATAGAACTTCATCTTGTATGCAAGTCTATCTTCATCTTTTTGACCATTTGGAAAATAGATGTTGAAAAGAACTATATCCCCGTAGTGAGTCTCAACTATACGACCCTCATCCATGGTATCTATATGGTTAGCAGTAGAGTTCTCATCAGACTTTAGCATAGAAAAAGTAGCTGTGCCACTATAGCCTTTCTTTTGAGCCGAGTTTACATGTAACTCCTCATACTCTTTTTCAAAAAGTCCCTCGGGAATCTGCTCAGGAAGAGCTTTTATTTCTTGGAGACATAGAATGTCAGTTTGACGTTCATCTATCCATTTAAGAGCTTCTTTTGTGTGTACTGCACGAATACCATTAACATTCCATGAAATGATTTCTATTGAATTTGACATTTTGATTCCATTTTGAAGAGAGATTTATGAGTTCCCATGCAGAGCATGAGAACTAGGGAGAGAGTTTAGCTGATTATACGAAGTCAACTTTAGTAAGGTGGTGTTTCATACCTAATAACTCTTGATCACAACCAAGTGCTAAACCTAGCATCTGTTGCATATGAAGAACTGGAAGAGCAACTTCACGACCAATCGCTTCACCAGCATGTTTTGTTTGAGTATCAAGTTTAAGGTGACAAAGTGGGCATGGTGTTACCATCCAGTCTGCATTACCATCTGTTGCTCCAGCAATAGCTTTACCTGTAAGTATAGCAGCTGTTTTAGGCGCTTGAAGCTCAGCATGGAAACCACAACATTTATTTTTTTCTTCATAATCTACATTATTACCACCACAAGCGATGATTAAATCATCTAGTGAAGTAGGGTTATAAGGATTTTCCGGTGT
>Ga0256824_10000495_pt1 | contig 15210 bp, 16 predicted proteins | sample CV67metaG_FD_191570 | JGI IMG/M metagenome (GOLD analysis project Ga0256824, IMG submission 191570) | Hydrothermal vent microbial communities from East Pacific Rise, Pacific Ocean - CV67 | ecosystem: Environmental > Aquatic > Marine > Hydrothermal vents | place: Pacific Ocean: East Pacific Rise...
CTTATTCTTCACTTCATTCCAAGCTTTATTATAAAGCTATGCTTATGGATAGATTAGTTCTTTTTGTTGACCCTGCTTATACAACACAAGAGTGTTCTGCTTGTCATTCAAGGAAGAAAATGCCTTTGAGTGAAAGAATATATCGTTGTGATTGTGGTTTTAGTTTAGCTCGAGATTGGAACTCAGCAATAAACATTAAAACTAAGGGATACCAAACTTTTTTTGAGGCTATAAATACCTCTTCTTTGCTAAATTTTAGCCAAAGACAAGTCTTAGCTAGCTGAATCTTATTCAGTCACTTAGAAAACTCCGTTGCTTGCGGCGGAGTAGTTTATTAAACTCTGTTTAAATGTATTTAACATTTTCTTCCTTTAATTTAAATCTTTATTTATCATTTTAGAAATGACATGTAGTGTTGTAAGAAGATTCCTTTGAAATCTGCTAATCACCCATTCTATTTTAAGAAAAATAGAATTAATTCTGATTTAGATGGTTTTTAGAAAAATAGACTATCCCTAGAAAGGGATATCTATAAAATAATTAAACTGTTTTTATCATCAGTTTAACTACTTTTTTTAAAGAACATTTCTGATTCTTTAAATATTGAGAGTCAGTAATCTTAACTCTGTTGTTTTTAATTATAACGAGGTCAGCAAAACTTTCTTGTCCTCTTCTAGTTTTTATATAGACTGTTAATTTAGTCCCTTTTGGAAGCATTTTTGCTAACTTTTTAATATTCACTTTTGCAATATCTCTTACATAGATATCTGAATATCCTCTGTTCTCATTTAAAATCACTTTGGCTAATTTTTTTGTTATATTCATCTGTTGTTTTCCTTTAAATTATGTTTTTGGCTATAAAAGCACATCTATTAAGAAAATTCTCTTACAAATCTTCTTGTCGGCATAAAGCCATCATTTTTACCAAAAAATAAATCAATGGCAAAATGAAGTGTCTGAATCTTATGAGCATTTTTATCTACTGCTGATTGCATTAATTCATAACCTTTTGTATTTGGAATATCAGATAAAAAGATTTTCATTCTTTTCTGATTTGCTACTCTTTCATCTTTCTCTTTGATCAATTTAGATACAAAAGATTTTTTAATTACTTTGTAAAAAAATATCCCTTGAAGAGGTGGTATTTTTCTAAATACTTTAACCTGCTTCTTTTTAGATTCTTCAATCATAACAATTGAAACCATAATAGGATATTCTTTTTTTGAATACAGAGCATCATCTTCTCTTTCAACATACAGAGCATCTACATTTACACCTTTACTTCTCATATACTTAATATATAATTCTTGTTCAATCTCAGTTGAGATAATCACTTTCGCGTCCATAGTTTTTTTCTTAAACATTTTTTTCTTAAACATTTTCTTTCCTTTAATTTAAATAGTAGTCACAATTATGTGCTACCTTTGTTATAGAAGGATAGTTATAGAAAATACATTTTATAACTACTTAATATTTTTGATAAATATAGCCCTATAACACTTTATGCTTTTAAATCATTAAAAGTAAATATTTTCTACAAGGAATAAAAAATGAATATAGAAATACCAGGTTGTCAAATGACAATTGAAGACAAAACAATAGGTGCAGCTATTAAAAGATGTGATTCTCCTGAAATTGCAAAAGGTCTTGTTGAAGCAAGAAATATTAATATTAGTATTAGCTTCATTTTTGATATAGCTAAGGAACATCTTGAAAATGAGTTCTCTAATGTTGAAAAAGATACAGATGAAGAAAAACTTTTTCAAGATATTAAAAATCTTATTAATCAATTTGATGAAAAGAAGTAAAAAATAGAGAAAGAACTTCTCATAAAAATCTATTTTCCAAAATGCTTTTAGCTTTTGGTTTATAAACACAAACCATATATTCTAAAAATGATTACTCTTCTAAATCAGATATAAAATGTATCTCTGTATCTTTATTATCTAATTCAGTTTTATTTGATCGTTCTACCAAAGTAGAAAAATCAACCTCACCATCATCCATATGAATCATTTTATTTATCTCTCTCTTAAATTCAGAAATATCTTTAATTTTCCATACTTGGTCATCTCCTTGTCCCCAATATGCTTTAATAAATATAAAATATTCTTCATCTTCTTTTATTATATAATATTGCCCATAAGTTTTAGGAACTTCTCTTTCAACTAATCCAATACTATTGTTTTTGTTAAAATGTATTACAAAAGAACGATTTTCCGAAATTTCTTTATAAATCTTCTCCATATCAAATGGCTCTGAAATATGTCTTATTACTTTATCTTTCGTTTTTCTTATAAATATTGCTCTATATCCAGTTAAAGGAATGTATTTCCCATCTTCTAATATCATCTCTAAAAAATATCTGCTTTTATCATTAACATTTATTTTACTTCCTGAAAGGTCTTTTCTAATAGCAATACTTGATAGATTTTTCCTATACATTCCTAAATGATATATAACTCTTCCATCTTCTAATTGATATAACTCATTATCCATTAAATTTCTTGGTTTAATATATTCTGTTGATTGATTCATCTCTATATATTCGGTTGCTTCATCAAATTCCTTTTTTGACACTAATCCAACTGATGTAAAGACAACATCTTCTTGAATTACATCATCTTTTAAAGTAATTATGTTGTTTGATATATAATTACGAAAGAAATCTTCAATATATCCATATTTAACAAGTTGATCTCCTAAATTTATATATATATGACTTCCTGTATTAATACCTTGAATTAATATACCCATCTCGGCAACATATCTTGGAGTAATATCTTGAACATTATTCCTAAATGTTTTTGTTAATTGAACTGCTCTTACCATATCCATTTTAAATCCTTCTTTTCTTATTATATATAATACAGTAAGTTAGCTTTGAATAAGCTTATTTCAATATCCACTGACCAAATTGGTCAATGAATTTATGAAGTTATCTGATATTTAAATCGATATTGATAACTACATAAATTTGCTTCTTTTTGATCTATACGGTGAATAGGAACTTTAATCTCTCCAAAGTCCGTTGTACCATATATGTTTTTTTTTCCAAAAAGAATAGTTAATTCTTTATACTTTGCGGGTTCCCAAGAGCAAAAAGTTTTTACTTTTTTAATTTCTTTGATTTCAAATGAAATGAGTTTATTTTTTATTTTTCCTTTTTCATTAAATTGTTCAATCATACTCTTTAAGAATTTTTTAACTTTCTTATTTAATTTTTCTTTATTCATTGTTTCCCTTTTAATTATATTCCAATTCAACTTTTAAATCAAATCCTGCATCATTAAAAATACTTTCAATAATTTCTATTCTTTCATTATCTGGTCCAGTAAGTTCAGTTCCTTCACTTGCAACAATCTTATAGATAACCTTTTCATGAAAATTAAGATTTGAATATTTTGAAGAACTTCTTTTAATTCTATCTCTAACATTCTTGTTCTGAAGTGCATTTAAATATGTAACAGCATAAGTTATCATTTGCTCAGTATGTTTAAAATCCTTTGATTTATATTCAAGAATTGTAGAAATACCATCTTTTTCTGAATAATTATCAAAACTAGATCCTCTGATTATAAATTCATTTTCTGAAAAATCACAATTTTTATAATTTCTCGCAACATATTTATCTCTACCTTTGTCATGCTCTTTAGTGAACATCTCTTTTTCATCTTCTTTTTCTTTTAGCAACATCTCTTTTTGTTTTCTTTTAATCTCAGAAAGAACCCCTAATTTATTTAATTTTTTGTTTATTATTGTTAAAAAATCTTGGAAGTCTTTTTTCGATTTATTAAAACCATTCTTTGTCGTTACTGTTTCTAATCCAGATTCAAGATCAATTACAATAAATAAATCGTTTAATGAATTATGTTTTGTTTTAAAAATAAAATCACTTTGTTTATCACTATGAACTTTAGATTGTAAAATATAAGAAATATCTTCTGATATTATCACCTTGTCATTCATTCTTAATACAAAGTTAACTTTATTCTTCTTATATGGATTATATTTACCATCAAACAAAGTCTCTCTTTCTTCTTTTGTTTTATTTGCAAATCTTTTATTAAGTTCTGCTGAAGATGGTGTAAAGAACATCTCTGTTTTAAACTTTAATCCATTTTTATCATACTTAAATGAATCTTTAGCTGTTCCTGTCTTTTCAAAACTTAAGCTTTCAGATAATTCAATCTCAAAAATGTCTTTTTTAGTAAGTTTAATTAGCTTCTCTTCTTTACCATCGACAATTATAGAAATACTAATCTTGTTTCCTTTTTTAAGTTGCATTTCATAATTATGAGCAAAAACCTTAATCATTTCTTTCTTAAGACCTTTTATTCCTGCTCCTTTATATACTTTAAAAATCTCATCGCCAGTTTGTCCATCATCAGTATTTCTATCAATACTAACGATTGTCCCTGTCTCAGAGAATAAATCAAAACCTCTGTCTGTTACGAAATCTTCATAAACTTCAATAAAATCAACATCTAAATTCTCTGTTTGAGAAAATAAATCTTTAATTAAATAATAGCCATGCCCTTTCATATGTGTAAAGATAGTTAATTTTCCTAATGCAGATGCAGCATTTACACCTTGTCCAAAAACATTGTTTTTACCAAGACCTTTCTCATTTTGTCCAAAAACAAGAAGTCTATTTTCAATAATGTCTACATTCATTCCTTTTCCATTATCAATAAATGTTAAAACATTGTTTTTTGAATCAGATGTATCTACTTCTAAAATCACTCTTAATTCAGTTGCTTCTGCTGCCCATGAATTGTCAGAAAGTTCTAATGTTTTACCAATAACTTCACTACCGATTGCTCTGAATGTCTTTACTGCTTGTTTACCTAAACTTTGTTTTAATATCTTTCTTTTTATTATTCTCATTTTCTAGCCTTTTAATTAAAATATTGGTTTCTGTTTATAGAAAGCCTTCTTTGTTATAAGAGTTTAATTTAAAAAATATATCATTTTAAAACTTTCTCTATAAGATTGCGAAAGTGCCCGAAAGCACTTCTTAAGAAACTAATCTCAGTCTCTTACAGATAAATAAACAAATATCTCTTTATTAAACAAATCATTCTTTTTCAAAAATTCTTCTGTAAAACAATAATTTAACTGTTCACTACTAATAGACCTCGTTCTCTTATGGTCATCATCTCCATCTTCTAAAAAGAGATTATCTTCTTCTGAACCATCTAATGATGGAACTCCTGATATAACATCAATCATATAATCAAAACGAAGTTTCTCTGTTGTAATTAATAAATCAACTTCTTTTGAAGAAAGATAAAATGAACTTGATGGTAGTCCAGTATCTCTATTTGAAATTTGGATACCTTCTCCTTCAACCATATACTCTTTGTTGTTTCCCCAAAAATTTGGGACTGTTTCTAATTTAATTGTCATTATTTTCCTTTTTAAGTAAATTATCGACATAAGTTTTACACTCATCTTCATAAGCAAAATGTTTAGCAGTTTCTTCTAAACCTTTAAAAACCATATATACTTCTTCCATAGGAAACCATGTTAATATAAAGCCTCTATAGTTAGTTTTAGTTTTTCTTATTCTTTTACTTTTTTCATATTTTTCTACGAATATTGTATTGTCATAGTTATCTAATGAATCTCCATCAGCAAACCATTCGTCTGTCATTAAGAATATATCTTCATCAGATACATCCTTTTTCATAACATACTGCCATTCATAAATAATTTCTTCTTTTTTCATTATCTTCCTTTATAGTCTTTTAGTTTGATAGCATATATTTTATATACAGCTTCATCAATATTATTTATTACCTTATAATCAGGAATACTTTTAAATAATTCTAAACCTCTTTTGTTTGCTGCATCAGAATCTTTAAAATCATCAATCCCTAGTAAGACATCAGTTACAACTTGTTCATATTTTTCTCCATTTGAAGAATCCTCTATTGATACAGTTATATTTGCTAATATAATATATTTTTCCATTTTTATTCCTTTTAAATTGTCACATAAATGTGCTATTTATGTTATAAGACTCTTTTTTTAAATAATTTACTGCTTCTAATCCCCTTAAATACGACAAATTTAAAAGAATTTTAAAAAAAATCAATATTTCTTTCTCGTTTAAGCTTCCTTTAAGGTTAGTTATGTAATAATACAGAATCAAAACCTTAACAGGTCAAAAAAGAGGAAATAAAATGAAACGAATATTTATAAAAATATCCGTTGACTTTATATAACTCAACTTTTTGCTTTTTAGCATTTAGTTGAGTTTAAAGTCAACAAATGCTAAAGAGAAACTTCGAAGAGCAATCTTCAAACTTTCAAAGTCTTACAAACTTATTCTTTATCACCAACACATTACATCAAATACAAATTTTTTGTATTTACTATTGTTAATTTGTAACAATGTTACGAAGAGATTTCAAATAAAACTCTGCTTAACAATTTTTATTAAATATAGTTTTGTAAAAAAATATTATGAAAAAAAGAAACTTTCACAAACTATTACACTTAAAAGGTGAGATTAATCTTTCAACAAGATCTGAATCTCTTAATAAGAAAAAGTTCTCTAGAAAAATGAAACATAAATCTAGAGAGTTTTAACTAATGGGTCATTAGCTCAGCGGTAGAGCAATCCCCTCATAAGGGATCGGTCTCAGGTTCAAATCCTGGATGACCCACCAAATACAATTCTTAAAGGAATTACACAAATTCTTTTTAAAATTGTATTGAAGAAGGTACAACTTCTTTACAGTTAGAATAAGATATACAGAGTTACCAAAGTATAATGAAGCATTAAGGTTGATGCTTATCCCGTATAAGGGGTGAAATCGGTTCGACTCCGAGAATTATATGGCGATATGAACTATCTCTTGTTTGACCTAAAACTTTTCAATGAGAACATATAAGTGTTTTCCTTGAAGAGTTTTTATCTTAGTCAGTAAAAAACACCTTGTGTGATACTAAAACTGATGTTTGACGATAAAGACTCCTATGGCGGTATATAGTCATTAAGAGCAAGCATAGTAATATGTGATAGATTCCTTTGATACGGAATCGAGGGTTTAGTTCGCTAAACACTTTCAAGTATAAAATCTATACACCCTACGAGACTTCAGTTAAATGGAGTTCTTGATGAATGATATGGTAGTAAAAAAGTTTCCAGGGCAACGCTGAGGAATACTGATACCCGCAAGGTGTCTTATTACATGCAAAACATATAGGAATTGTGATGTGGAATAGAGAGAACTTTGTCTGAGCTTTAACAAGTAAAGGCTAGGTTCTAATTGTTATAAAGAACGGTGAGTAATCGCTTAGTATAGATAATGATGGTTAAAGTATCCTGTTAGGAGAAATGACAAAGGACGGAGAGTATTCATTAACTCAAAAGGTTAGTGAGCTCCTGGGGGAGCCTGTCTTTATCAAAATTGTATTAACTCAATGTAGAGTATTTGTATTTTAAACAAAAGGTTGCTAGGTCGAACTAGCATACAAACTAATGCAAAGCCTCCCCCACCCACTGATGAAAGTGGCTTAATCCCTTACTTCTTCGGAAGAATAGGTGGTATTGGAAGCTCGCAAGGCTGAAGGTATTTAATTAAGAACGAAGTTAATCTCTTAGCGGAGACTAATGGCAGGAATGTCAGACAGAAATTCAAAATTAGAGAAGTCAGTGGGGATAAGATGAAATGCTACATCTTTGATGAAAGTCTAAATCAAAAGCAGTCATGAATAATACTTTCTGGAAACGGAAAGTGGATAAACTCGGGAAACCATAATCCGAGTGAAAGATATTTGGAAGTAGCTTAATCTCAGCTCATCTTCAACACTTATATATCTTATTCAATCATATTTTTAATATGATGGTTCGGATATGTATTTTATTAAAAATTTCCATTGAGTTCTATCTTTAGAATTGAATGGTGGTTTTTTGAACTATTTTCTGGAGACCTTGGCAATGCGGAAGGTTATACTCTCTGAGTAAGTGAGAAAGGATAGTCCACCAAACATGATATTGATGATTAATAGTACTTAAAAGTCAATATAAAATAAATAGTTCAACAATTGTTATTTAGTAAGTCTCAGCAATCAACTCTTAGTAGAAAAGATGAAGACTTATTGGAAATATTGAATTGACATATTTAGAACTAATGGAAACTTTAAGTATCAAGTTGCTAAGCTTTAAAAACATTGAATAGGTGAAATGCCTAACAGACTTGAAGTGAAAATAAAATTCGACATATGAATTGAAAATACGGAAAATAAGTTAGTATTCTAATTGAAATGGGACGTGTGGTAGAGCTCCGGAAACAGCATAGCAGCTTTCTTAAAACCGGGTGCATTGGTTCGATTCCAATCTAAATAAACTTATGACTTTTACCTGTCATATAAAAAAATAGGTTTTAAAAATAGAACCTGGATAAGCTGATCTAGTGATAGCGTTCCGCTGAAGACGGAGAGAGCCCTGAGCATAACAGGGATTCAGGAGAGATACGATAATAATCTACTTTCACGTAGTGTATCTTGTAAGTAGTCTCTTTGGAGATGAAACTAAAAGATTATTAAATATGTGTCAGTGGTATAAGTGGTTTTTATGCGGGTTTGAAGCACCCGAGAAGTAGTTGGTTCGACTCCAGCCTGGCACGCCATATTAATAGATTGAAGAACAAAATTTGTTTTTCACTGTGTTAATACACAAAAATAAAAAATAAAGAGGAAAAATAAAATGAAGTCAATGAAAATCATAGACTCATTAGAAAAATAATTTAAATAGTGTTTTTTTCTAATGTGTCTTTAAACTAATAGCTTAACTATTTTAAAGATATATTATAAAGAAACTAAAACTCAGATAGAGACTCCTCTGTCAATTTTAAAACCCTCTATAATATCTCAAATACAATTATCAACTATCTTTTTCAAATAAGATAGCTATGTTTAAAATTTATTTATAAAAATGCCTTCTTAACTTAATTGGTAGAGTATCGGTTTTTTAAATCTGGGACTTGGCGGATTCGAATTCCCCAGAAGGCACCATTTTATTAAATAAAAAATTATGGAGGTGTAATTCAACGGCTAGAATTTTCCACTTTTAATGGAAATATTGGGTTTCGATTACCCACACCTCTACCATAACTTATAATAAAATATTATATTTTATTATATAAGGCTCATAAATATCTAACCTTCACGTGGTTTGAGCTGTAAGTAATCCTGAAAAGAATGAAACTAATAGATATAATATCGTTCTCTAGCATAATTGGTTAATGCCCAGATCTTTTAAATCTGTCGATTTTGATTCGAATTCAAAGGGAATGAAGCTCATAAATATCTAACCTTCACGTGGTTTGAGCTGTAAGTAATTCTATAAAGAATGAAACTAATAGATATAATAAAGATGTCTTCTGGACGAGCTGAATTTTTGAGTAATTCCATCTTTATAAAATAAAAAAATGGAGATACAATATGAAATTAATCGAGATGGTTAAAGGAAAAGTTGTTCGTTTTGAGTTTTATAAAGCAAATGAACTATTTTACAGCACAGAGGATGGAAATTTTATTTTCCCAGTTCCAATTAGTGAAATTGGAAATGCAACATTTTTAGCAGAAGATAAGGCAACTCTTTTTATGAGATATATCAGAAAAGAGTTGGCTGTTCAAGCTGAATATAAAAAACTTAAAAATGAAGGAGAGGCTTAGGTCTCTTCAAATCTACTTAATAATATATGGCTCTTTCGTATAATGGTTTATTACTCTTGTTTCTTATGCAAGTTGATCTCAGTTCGAATCTGAGGAGAGCTCCCAAAATCTAATCTTTTTATTCAAAATATATTAATCCAATAATAAATGCTGCAATAACAATACTTACAACAAAACCATATACAAATTTTTCTTTTTTTAACCAGTTCATTTTTCCCTCCATTTTTTAATGATTCATAAAATATTGAATTATAACTGTTGCTGTTATCGAACCTAATATTAATCCAAGTATATATTTCTTTCTTTCTGTTTTTTGCTTTTTCATCTTTTCTCCTTTTTAAGTTGAATAATTTATCATAAAATAATAGGGATGAACAAGCCCGAAGGCTCGTTTTTTTACGATAAAGGCATTCCTGAATTATATATTCCTAAGAAATACATAAAACCTGTATTAAATACAGACATTTTTAAAGCTAAAATCATATCCTGTTTATTTTTAAATAACCATGTTGTTAACAACGATGATATCATTAAAAATATACTTAATTTAATAATTATACTTAAAAACTGGAAGTCAGTGTAAGAATGTGATATAATATTCATCCACATTAGCATATAAATAATCAAATTGATTTTTATAGTAAAAGCAATACCTCCGAAGTATCCTTTTAAATGGCTCTTGTGAACTTTAATAGCATTCTTTATCTTTTTTAAATTATTTCTAATCTCTCTAATATTCCGTCTAACCATATTGACTCCTTCTTTCTTAGAAACAATATTTAACTCTTTTTTTTCTTTCTGACACATATCTATACCTCCTGATATAGCACACCCTAATAAATATTGATTTATTTATTTCGTTTATTCTCATGATTTCTCCTTAAAAAAAGTGTGTAAGGTGTTATAGCATCTATTTTAGTAAAATCCAATTAATTTAATTTCTTCAATAGAACCAGATATAATTAGAAACCACAGTAGCATATTCAAGATGATAGATATCATTAAGAAAAAAGTTATTCCTTGGGCAAAGGCTTTTGCAAGGCTATTGTGGCTCTTTTGAAACTACCATATTTAACAATAAAACAACTACTTTTAACCAATAAACCTATACTTTTATCAAATATTATGCTATAATTATACTAACAAATAGGAATTAATTATATGGCGAAAAAAATAGATGTAAATTGTAGTTATTGTAATGGACTTTTCCATAGAAAAGATTTACTTAAAAAACATATTGAAAAAAAGCATCCTATTGAATTTAATCAAGAAATTTCATGTAAATATTGCTCAAATAAAGTTTTACAAAAAGATGCTTCTGGTATTTTTTACTGTTCTCAATCTTGTGCTCAAAAAGATAAATATAATGATGATATGACTTTAATTCCCTTAGAGCATAAATTCTCATTTATTAATTTTGAAGAAAATAAGAAAGATATTCTTAATGGTAAGTGTCCTCATTGTGAAAAATCATATTCTAGCTTGTCAAAATTAAAAAGACATATATTTAAGAATCATACAAAAAAGACTGGAGAATGCTTTAACTGTAAAGAGAAGAATGATGGCTCTTTTGGTATAGGTGCTTATTGTTCTCTTAGATGTGCTAATTCAATAACAAGTAAATTGAATTTCAGAATAATTAATTTAAAAGATAAATTTTCATTTATTAATTTTGAAGAAAATAAAAAAGAGATTATTGATGGACAGTGTCCTCATTGTGAATATAAAAGTTCTACACTAGCAAAATTAAAAAAACATATATTTAAAATACATACAAAAAAAACAGATAAATGCTATAATTGTAAAGAGAGACATGACAATTCTTTTGGTATAGGTGCTTATTGTTCAAAATCATGTGCTAATAGAGTTTCAAGAAATAAAAATTTGTCATTAACTAAAGATTTAACAATTTGTAAATTCTGTAAAGAAAAAATTTCAAAAAAGGAAGAATCGACTCATATTAAAAGAGTTCATAAAGATATTAACATTAACTGTAAAAATTGTAATAAAACAATTAAGATAGGGGATAGTATTGGTCTGTTTTGTTCTAATGAATGTCTGTATTCATTTAGAGAGATAAAAAAAATAAAGGAGAATAGATTTGAAGATTTATCAGAAGGGTTAGTTAAAAAATTAATTATAAAAGAACAAAAAGGATTTTGTAATAGATGTAAAGAAAATAAATGGGAAATGAAAGATATCCCTTTGGAATTAGAACATAAAGATGGAAATCATTCAAATAATAAAAAAGAGAATGTTGAGTGTCTATGTCCAAATTGTCACAGTTTGACACCAACTTGGAGAGGTCGTAATAAAAAAAATAACCTTAATAAAAAAGAACTTTTTACTAAAAATAATTTACTTCCAATTTATAAAAAAACACTTTCACTAGAGAAGACATTGGAAGAACTTAATTTAGAACTTAATCTGGATAATAAAGGTTTTTTAAAGACAAGATTAAAAACATTAGATATATTATTTATAGAGAAGAATAAACTTTCTTCAAATGATAAAAAATATGCTTGTCATCATTGTGATAAAAAGTATAAAGATATGGGAACATTATCTGTTCATATCAAGAAAAGTCATCAAGACTTAAAAGGAAACAAAAATTTCAAATGTAAGTCTTGTTTAAAATCTCATGATGGATTATATGGTGTAGGTGAATGTTGTTCTCTCTCTTGTTCTTCAAAGTATGGACATTTAAAATCAAAAATAAAAAAAGAACCAGTTAAAAAGTATTCTTTAAAAGAAGCAGAAAAATTGATATTAGAATCTATTAATAACTATTATATAAATAGAAAAAAAGAAATTATGGAAGCTGATTTTTCAACTCTTAAGTTTGATATATTAAGAGAGAGAATCTTTTATGAACAAGAAGGGAAATGTAATCATTGTTCTCGTTTAGAATGGCAAGGGAAAGCAATTATATTAGAATTAGAGCATCGAGATGGAAACCATCATAATGATGAAAGAAGCAATGTAGAATTAATTTGTGCTAATTGTCATTCATTAACTCCAACTTGGAGAGGCTCTAATAGTATGAAAAAGGATGTATCTGATACTGAATTGGTTAAAGCATACCAAAGTAAAGGAACAATAAGAAAAGCTCTTCTATTGGTTGGTATGGCTGCAAAGGGTGGAAATTATACTCGTGTGAAACGAGTATTGGATGAAGCTGGTGTTATTTATCAGTTGAATGGGAAGAAGGTTTAATTATTTTTATTTATATATTGATTTAATTTTATTAAAATCTTTATAAGTAATCTTAATAATTTATTTACTTTTCCATTTTTGATTAGATAGATTATAAACGATGAAGAGAGTTTTAACTACATTATTTGAATAAAGTGATTTTTTTAAATTTTTGTCTCTTAGAACAATTTGATGAAACATTGTCTTTTTTTGATTATGATGATGAAGGGTATATGATGTTTAATCGACTAAGAAAAAAAGACTTCAGAATAAAATTATTTTACCGAAAGAAGAATCTGTTAGGAAGACATTGTCTGATATGGAAAAAGTTGGGAATAGTAATGGATTTTTAAAAGAAAATTCAAAAATAAGAGAATTAATATGTAGTGATTCGATTCTGAAATACAGCAAGAAGCATTTGAAGTTAATGGAGCATCAATATAATAATTAATCCTTTTTTGATATAATTTAGAATATAATAAAAAGGTCGTTAAAAATGAAAACAACAGAACTAATTATAAGATTTCTAGAGGAAAACTATACAGAGTGTTTTACAAGAGAAGAAATCGCTAATTATTTAATAAAAACATATCCAAGAGAGTGTAAAGAAAAACAAGAAAAAACAAATAAAGATGATTCTGAATTATTTGAACAACTAAAAAGAGAAGTGAGTAATGCTTCTAGAAAAGACGTTGTGAATTTAATAGATAAAAACCAATATTTTTATTCAAATGATTTATTTAATGAAAGTGAGATTAATAAAGTTCAAAGTGCTCTTAATAATAAAAATTTTAGTGAAGATGAGATTATAAGAATAACATATAAACTTAGAGAGGTTAGAGTTAGAATTGGTCAAAATAAATTTAGAAAAAGTTTATTAGAAGAATTAGGATATTGTCCATTTACAAAGATATCTGAAGAATCTCTTTTAATTGCAAGTCATATAAAGCCATGGGCTAAAAGCACAGATATGGAAAAATTAGATATACGTAATGGATTTATATTTACACCAACATATGATTCTCTTTTTGATAAAGGATTTATTTCTTTTAAAAATGACAAATCAATAATATTATCAGAGAAAATAAATCCAGATATATTTAAAATTCTAAATATAAAGAAAAATGATAAGATTAATTTATTACCAATTGAAGGAAGAAAAGAATATTTAGAATATCATAGAGACATTGTTTTTAAAAAATAAAGTTAAGTAAAATATATCTTTTATACCACAGTTAATTACCATTCCCCTTTTTATGATAAACATATTTAGATATTCATTCTTTTATAAATTTTGATAAAAGTGAGTTCTTTAAATATTGAGTCTTATAACAATATCAACACTTTTTAGAGGCGTTTAAATGATTAGGCTTAAATCACCTTAGTTATATTAGTTTTTTAATAAACTATTTACACATAATAAATCGATTTAGAAGATTTCCAGCTTTATGGAATTAATTAACGAGCTGTCCGCTCATCTATCTTTGAAAGGATTAACAATGGCAAAAGTAAAAAATGAAGTTATAGAAAATATGCTAAATGAAGAGGGAGAATTAAATAAAGAAATTCTCATTGAGGAAGCAGAAAGAAGAGAGGAGAAAATATTGATTATAAGTATGGATGAAATATATTCATATAATAAAAATGGTCAAGGGTCATCATATACGAGTGTTGTAAAATACTTGATGGATGATCCAGAATATACCTTAGGGTATGGATTATCCATCAAAAATATGGCTGAATTAGAGAAATTTAAAGAAGCATGTTATTATGATTTTGATGGAGGGCTAAGAAATGTAGCTTATTACATTTTAATAAATTTCTCTTTAAAAGAATCCAAAAGAATCTTTAACAACTATAAAAATGGAAAGGCAATTTGTTTCCAAAACATTGATGAGAAAGGTTTCTTCATTTTTCAAGATGATAAAGGGAAATATCTTGTATCATCGATAGACTTCAGTAATGGAGAGATCAATAGAAAAGAGAATTCTATTGAATATAGAGAGGATTTTGAAGATTAAGTTTATGCTGGGATATAAGACATAGTAAGCATAAATAAAAGCAGAGCCTTGTGCTCTGTTCCCAAAACTTTAAATTAGAAAGTTTTAAACTTAGTTAGATATTTTTATAATAAAGTTATCACTCAAATATATCTTTTGTCCCCACATTTAATCACCATTCACCAAACCATTCCTTTTTTGGGCTTGATAATAATTATCTTTTAGGTTTTACTTTTATTATCTTCATCTTTTGATAATTTTAACCTTATAACAATATATCGTTTATTTTATAATAAACACATTTAAACTAAAAGGTTCGATA
>Ga0256824_10000496_pt1 | contig 15205 bp, 13 predicted proteins | sample CV67metaG_FD_191570 | JGI IMG/M metagenome (GOLD analysis project Ga0256824, IMG submission 191570) | Hydrothermal vent microbial communities from East Pacific Rise, Pacific Ocean - CV67 | ecosystem: Environmental > Aquatic > Marine > Hydrothermal vents | place: Pacific Ocean: East Pacific Rise...
CCAGCATCATCTAATTTAATAGTGTCATATGCAATCTTAACAAATCCGTAAGGAAATGATGTATCGATGCTTGACCCATTAATATTATAAGAGTTCTCAGAGATAGCTTTAGGTACTGTTGTACCTACCGCCCAATTAGGCATTACGATTTCTCCTACTCCACCTACCGGTTTAGATCCGTATAACTCATTGACCTCTGCTGTAGTTGGAGTAGATACTCTACAGTTAGCTTGTGCTTCTTTACTATGTAAACCTGAATGATATATATCAGATGCATAATTCATTGGTACTCCTTCTCCTGTCACGCAGTTTGTCCCTAGGTTTCTAACACCATGTATATACATTATCCCTGTTGGTAATGCCCCTTTATGTGTGTCTATCTCAATTGTTTTGTAAGTTCGTTGTAAGGGTAGAGTTGCTCCTACTAGTTGTAGTAATTCTACTAGTTGATGTGCAGCCTCTCCTTTAGATAGCTCTTCTACGAATGGGTATTTTGATATACTCTTAAGTACAGAAGCTATTGATGTGTATTGTCCATTAAACATAATCTTAGTTTTTTAGTTTAGCCTCAAGTAATGCAGCTAGGTTTCTTTCATTAATAGATGCATCTATTGATCTACCTTGGTAACTCATGATACGTTCTGCTAATGCTCTTTTAAATGATCTCTTAAATGATAACTTGAAGTACTCGTGGTTCTTATAGCGTTTCTTGAAACAACGTACAGAGAATGAATATCTACCAGTGTGCATATTACTGTAACGCACTTTAATCTTATTTCTATGGGCTTGGCTATCTTCCACCCAAAGTTCCATAGTCTTCTTCCAATCAACAGGGCTAGTTGACTTAACTCCGTCTTTAGTCATGAAGGCCTTGTTCTTACTTTTCCTGAAATCTATAGTCCCTATTCCGTAAGGCAACGTATAGGAATCTGCGTTAGCAAGGACCTCTTCAACTAGTGCTTTATTAGCAGCCCGTAAGATACGACGAAAGGCGCTCTTCTTCAAAGCACCTTTCTTTCCCCTATAATATTTATAATAATCCTCGGTATTATACCCTCCCATAACTCTGGGCCTGGCTTTACCACCGTTGTAGTTTCGCTGCTCTATGATGTCCATTACTCAGGGGCAGCATTGTTATCAGTGTCTCTATGTTCTTCTAATGTTCTAACCTTTATATAAGGCTTAACAACTTCTTGTATAATTGAAGAAGCCATAAATCCTGGAATAGGATAATCAGATTCAGCTGTAAAACATTTGGTGAGTTTATTAGCTTCACATGTGTCATCGTAGTCCTCTAAATCCTCTGGGTCCTCAAACACTCCTGATACTCTAACACATTTGATAAGCTTTGCAGCTACTGTGTTACCCACTAAATATAAGTAGTCATCATCTAAAAATACAGAGTGACCTGCATACTCATCATCTAAACATTCTGATAAGTAATTAGAGTCTATCAAATCGTAGCTATCAGTCCCTATTACAGGAGGGCCCACTCGGGTGAGTGAGCTCCTGCTTTTTACACTTAATAAACCTGGAATCTTCTCTACAGATCTTAGCACAGTACAATTTGTTCTTGCACCACATAACCCGTTATCTACTACCTCCATACCAATACAAAATGATTGGGTAACTGAGGCGTCGAAACGCTTAGCTCTGTCTGAGTATAATTGTCTAAGTAGCATAGCTCTCATGTTCTTTATCTGAAACATGATATGTTCATCTGCAATCAGTGAATCATCAGTATGCTCTTTTAATAGTTCCTTAACGGAGAATATTAATTCCGCTCTTGTGCTCATATTATAATTGTTTTAAATAAGCTGTATTACTTATCTTAAATTTAACCTTGTCGTCCTTGCACACCATTGTTCTCTGAATGGTTCCTGCTGCAGTTACACTAGTCTTATGTAGTTTGATATGATCACCGCCACAGTGTGGGCAAGTAAGTGTCTTGTTTTTGCCTTGTAGTGCACCCATGTGAATTACATTTCCTAAGTAAGGTCTTAACTTGTAGTAGATCTCTTCTGTAAGTGCTACGTCCTGAACGTTATAAGCAATCATAACTTTCATAGCTTTCTTAGCTGATTTCTTTGTGCCCCATTGGATGTCTTTCCACATCTTGATACCACCACCGTAACTTAGCTTTCCTGCTAGGCCTAGGTAACGTGATACATATGCCATTGAATAACTAGGTAGTCTGAATACTTTCTTTGCTTGTCTCATGATATCATAACTCTTCACAAGCGTATTCACCTCTAGTCCGTACTTCATAGCCCTACTGTGAACTATCTTGTTATCAAAGGAATTGTTATTCCACCCAATAACCATGTCAGCACTATTGTACTCTTTAAGAAACTCTTCTACCAACTCACGGTCGTTACGTTTCTTCATGTTCCATTTTAGATGCTTAACTTCGTTATCACCTATCCACTTCCATGCTACTGTAATGATCTGGGTTTCAGTAATTATACTATCATGGCCTACATACTGCTTACCACTTCCCCATAATTGTGCTTCCACTAATGATGTTTCAATATCATAAGTTAGCATTCTAATCTTCTTAGACTTCCTGGGCTTGCTTAACCCTTGCCTTATTGCTTGTTTAACATCTGATTGTGTTAGACCTACTAAGGATATACCTCTTTCAGCTAGTAACTCAATTAATGTATTTGATCCTTTCTTTAAATACCCTGGTTTGTTCTCTAGAAACTTACCTAATTCTTTCTTATTCATCTCTCCGTGTTTATTAATTATATACTAAGTCACCCTTAATATACGTAACATAGTTTATATAACCTAATAAAAAAGGGTAATTCTTTTAGAACTACCCTTTTCGTATGTCCATACTGCAGGTAGCGTCCCGGCATCGTGGCACAAGTATCATTATTTATAAGTGTGCTTATAATATAGTGCATTTTATCAATCTCCAATTCTACCACATAACTTTTTATTAGATGTATTTATAATTAATATTATACGCTAATTAGTTAAGTAGTTGGAAACCATTATGGTATAAACTTAAGAAATGGTATGAACCCCCTGAGTAAATAAATCAGTAATAATATATTTAATCCTATGGAGTACCAAAAGATCTTTGGTAAAAATGGAGTAGGTACCTCTACTGGTATCTCTATAATAGTCTCAGTCTGAGATTTCTTACGCTCCTTCTCCATAACCTGTTTAAGACTATCAAGCTTAATATAAATATCTATAGCTCCTTCAGTATTCTGAACAACCACATCAGTATCATCTACCTTAAGTGTTTGTTTAAATGGTATTAGTACACCCAAGCTGTCACATGGGTCTTTGATAATCACCTTGCTCTCTACAGGTACTCTAATTGTTTCAATCCTCTCTAGGAAGACTGTGTCTGTGTTTGTTACTGTGCGCACAATAGGTGCGTGTGTCTTACAACTCATTGCAAGTACCAGTATAATAATAAAACTAAATGCCCTCATACTCTTCTCTTGCGTTAAATCCAGGACATGCCTTATACACATTCTCGAAGTCTCTATGGCCTAGTATCTCTGCGTCCCAGTACATACGTCTTAACATTCCTAAGAGTACCTCTAACGATCTCTTTTGCTCCTCTGTACGTGTGTCACGTCCATCTTCACCACCTATATAACATATCCCTATAGAATTTAGGTTATGCCCTATCACATGTGCACCAGATTGTTCAACAGGTCTACCTGATTGGATAGTCCCATCTAATAGTATCACGTAGTGGTAACCAATATCTCTCCATCCTCTGGCTAAATGCCATCTTTTAATATCACTTGCATCGTCGTCACGCCCTAGTGGCGAGTCAGAACAATGTATTACTAACTCTTTTATTATCCTCATATTATTATTAGGAGTAATCCTACTATTATTAGAAGCACTTTTGGTATCATATGGCACTTGCCTATCTTATTTAGAAACCTATCTAACTTAGATGACTTACCATAATGATCCCATTTATGCTTATTTATCAAATTGTAAAGCAGGTCGTATAGAATCCATCTTCCACCTGCTAATGTGAAGACTCCACCTACTACTGCTAGTAAGCTGATAGTATGAAAAGCCAAGTAAGATAGTGTAGCATAGACTGTAAAATCTATTGCCACACTCAGTCCGTGATTAATCACTTTCCTCTTATACTTTTTATATAACCAATCTCCAGTTGTCTTAACAGCTAGTTGTAATAGGAATATGCCTATGAATAGTTTTACCATCCAAAGAAACCATATATCCCAGCACCCCATGCTATCATTATAATCATAAAGATAAGTATGGTGTAGAAGATCCATCTGCCAAACTTTGGCATTCTATCCCACATTTGTTTCTTAATCTCTTTAAAACATTCACACATAACCTTTTAATTAATGTTTAACTTCTTCATAATCTTCTTCTGATTATCTACTACTACTTCAAATTTGTAGTTCACTTCTGCCCTAGGTACGAATACCTCTATCTTCTTCTCAAATGGCATATGTAATCTCATATCCTCTGCGTGTCTCTTATTACTTTCCACTTGGTGAATAATCGCATCTCTCTCCTGTGGAGACCCAAACGTTCTATTTTCTATCTCAGTCTTATAACTACCTAAATAAAAAATAAAGCCTAAAAAAGCTATAGGATTTATAATCCTAAATATACCAAGCCATGTTGGTAAAGCTACCATTGAACCTCTGTCTATCTTATCCATTGTTTTCTGTGAGCACATATTATCTCCTTTTATATTTCTCTATTACTGTACCACCTATTAATAACATCGCACCCCCAAAGAACGCTGTTATTAACGTGTTGTTCGATTTGTATTCATCTGAATACTGGTCTACTGCAGCTGAAGATAGGGAGAATGCTACTAACACAATAACAAGCCACCTCTTCAGACTACTCTTCCCTTGATTATCTTTCATTACTTCCATAAACCTTCTTTTAAACTGGGCCTCCGCCTTTACATATTCCTATTCCTATTACTTCTCCGGATGAACTAACTCTCATCCACTGAGTTCCTCCAAACCCTGCATACGCAAAATACTGGTTAGCCCCATTAAATGGAGTAACACCTGGATTATCAATATAAATGTAATCACCTGATGATACTCCTGCTGGGTTACCGTCTGTATACCTTGTTGTTTCCGGGAAACCCGCTGAACATGCAAATGTTCCAGACGACTTTCCATCACCTATTAACGTTATAGGTGAAACGGTTACTCCCGCTGGAGGATGTTGGTACCCTCTAAAATCCTTTAAGCTATTACAGGGGGCGGTATAGTAACTACCGTTGGCCCCTGTTGCGTTAAAGGCTGAGATACATTCACTTAATTTAGTGAATGTACCTGCTCCTGCTGTACTAAGATGACTTATAACATCACTTAACTTTAATCCTATTACTGGTAGTGCCATTATACTCTATTATGTATTGCTTCCTCTAGACTTGATAACCTATCTTCTAAGGCTATATTAGCCGTTTTAAGAGTACTTACCTCTCGCACTAGTAAGTCAATATAACTTACTGCTTTAAATCCATTAGAGGATACTCTAACGAGCTCAGGGGCTACCTTTTCTAATTCATCAGCTATAACACCAAATCTAATTTGACCTTCAGCTGTTTTAAACTCATATTCCTTGTATTCAATATCTACTCCTAATGATTTAATTGGTTTGATATTCTTCTTTAACCTCTTATCAGAACTAACTATAAAGTCAGATGCTGTTACATCATTTTGGAAAGTTACTGATCCAGTAATAGTTGGGGATGTAACAAAAGTTGTGCCACTTTTTGCCCAAGCATTTAAAGCTCCGTCAGCTCCTGTTGCTCCCGTCGCTCCTGTTGCACCTGTATTACCTGTGTTACCCTTAAGACCTTGTGGCCCCGCCACTGTACTATCAGCACCAGTCGCACCAGTAGCACCAGTATTACCGGTATTACCTTTATCACCTTTGTCTCCTTTGGCACCTGTGCCTCCAGTTGGCCCGGTTGGCCCTGGAACGGTACTCGCTGCACCTGTCGCACCTGTTGCTCCTGTTGGGCCTACTCCGCCTGTGTTACCAGTATCACCCTTAGGACCCGGTACAGTTGACACTGCTCCAGTTGCCCCAGTTGCTCCTGTAGGTCCTGTAGGTCCAGTTGCACCTGATTGAGGTATAACCCATGTCCTATTTCCACTTGTATCAGAGGATAGAACATAACCATTTGTTCCAGGAGAAGACAATGCTCCTTCATATCTAGAGTCATTATAACTCCTGTTACCTACCCCAGTGTTACCAGCTGGGTTCTTAGTTGTTGTAATCCTCTCAGTCATAGCTAAGCCAGTTGCTAAGAAGGTACCTCTCTTTACGTTATCAACATATATACCAATACTTGGTGTAGCAGATCCATTGTACCCTCTACCTACAAATCCAAATTTAGCTGATCCGTTTGCCCCTGTCTCACCTACATTCGCTACACCAAACTCAAATGCGTGGTCATTAGGTACTCGTAATGCTGCGATTCTATTTACACCAGTCTCCTGTAAACAACTTAACTCTAAGTTGTTTCTTTTAGGCGCCTCAAATATAGTTGTACCATTAAAGGTAGCATTACCAATTATAGTTGGGTTGCTAACTGTTGTACCCCCAGTCTTAGCCCATGCGTTTAAACTACCGTCAGCACCTGCTGCACCGGTTGCTCCAGTATTACCTGTATCCCCTTTTGCACCTGTGAGACCTATTACTCCTTGAGGACCTGGTACTGTGCTATCAGCTCCATCGATACCGTTAGTACCTGTTGAACCCGTAAGCCCTATTGGCCCTTGGTCACCATCGTCACCTTTTGGTCCGGTGGATCCAGTTGCACCAGTGTTCCCAGTATCTCCCTTTGCCCCATCATTACCGTCAGTCCCTGGTATACCATTTGCTCCAGTAGCTCCTCTTAAGTCTGTAGTGGTAAACCCTAACCCATCTGTAGATAGGAAGGTAACTATACCAGTACCGGCATTATATGAACCACCAGTCCATCCTTTACCATCTGCGGCTGGAGTACCTCCTGTTATATCTAGCACATATGCTTTAGTTGCAATCTGGTCAAGCCTAGGCGTTGTCTTAATTGTTGCTAATGGTGTAGATATTGTAATATTCTTATCATTTATAATAGATAATGTACCAACTTGCGAATTAGTACCTGCATCGAAAACAGCAGAAAGAGTAAAGAAACTCGAATTAGCAGTTATCGTGGTTAGCATATCAACCCCGTCAGTAAATTTAAGCGTTGGTGAAGAGCTAGCTCCGATAGTTATTTGTTCAGTTGCTTTTATTTTATTTGCATTAACTGACTTCCATTCATACCACTGAGACAGTCCTAAGTCTACACTGTTATTTGTGGCTGGATGAATCGCAGATGACGTAAATATCCCTCCATTTACAAATTTAAAGATGTTGTTACCACTCTCATCTTCAATAGTTGAGTTCAAAGCAGCGGCACCTGTTGTTAAAACAATAGCCCTTCTACCTACTTTTAGATCCCCACCTAACTCAGGTGAAGTATCCGCCTTTAGATTAGCTAAACCTTTACTCACCCATACTCTATCTCCTGATGCATTAGATGCTAATACATAACCTGATGTTGCAGGGTTACCTAATTTAGCTTCAAATGTTTCATCTGTATATTTTTTACTAGTTAGATCATTGCCCCCAATTGGTACATAATCAAGGTACCCAGCTGTTATTCTCCTTATTTGTGGGTTACCAAGCATTACTTGATTACTTAACCTAGCTTTTGCAGTAGCCCCAATAGAAGTTGAATTAACATTATCATCTGTTGGGTCCGATGTTGTTGTTGTATAACCAGCTCTGTAACCTATTGCTGTATTGAGATTTCCTCTATTACGTGTAAGTGCATCAGCGCCAATGGCTACTACTTTATCCCCTGAATTAAATCTTAATGCTTGGTCACCAAACGCTAATACAGTATTACCAGTATTACTGTAACCAGCAAAGGTCCCAAATAATACACCTGATCCGGTAGAATTTTCACCAGAGTGATGTCCTACTGCAGTAACGTCCATAGCTGTGTTGTTTGCTAAGGAGGCTATCCCTATACCTAATGTATTTAACATACCTGAACTGGTCTTACCAGCATCCTCACCTATAAATATAGCTCCACCAAATGTAGTAGCGGAATCACCGGCGCCTTTACCAATAAAAATAGCATTAGCATTACCCTTCTTAATAAAGTCATGCCATAGTGTTACAATATTACCAACTGTCTTACCCCCATATATAGCTCCAGTTAATGGTTTAGCTGCTCCTGCAGTTAAAGGTAGAAAACCACTTACATCTGCACCATTAGCAACTAAGTATTCCTTAGTCACAAATTCCCTATTTGCTACAATAGGTATAGGGTTATTAAGTTGATCTCTACCAATTACAGCACCAGTAAAGAATCCATTCTTAAACCTCTTTGTTGTAGTACCAATTGATCTAGTACCAGTAACAAGTGGTAAAATAGTTTCACTTACTTCTATACCACTATAACCTAACTTAATAGTAGCTCCTGAAGCTCCAATTAAATTAAGTGTACCACCACCATTAAGCTCTACTGCCCCATTAGCGTTACCTAAATACATACCAGTTGGCCCAACTACGTCAGCAGTAAAGGTTGTTTGAAAGAATCTTGAGGCTGTACCTATGTTTGAGGTCACAGCAGGTCCACCTCCACCAATTCTAGCTAGTGTAGCTGCAGGTAGTATTGTACCATTGAACTGTACCTCACCATCATGAGTAACAGTTCCTCTAATTAACGGATCATTAACAACAGTTATACCTGTTTTAGCCCAAGCATTAAGTGCTCCATCAGCACCATCAGCACCAATTGCCCCAGTAGGCCCTGTTGGACCTGGTACAATTGAGTCAGCTCCATCGATACCTTGAGGGCCTCTAATTGGACCAATACCAATCCATGCATAACCATCCCACAACATACCGTCTCCAGCTACTACAACTTGTCCAGCTGTATCTGTACCTGTATCAGTAGCGATCCATAGGTCTCCTACTTTAGGATTAGGTGTAACTTTAATACTAGCAACGGTATCACTACCTACTATACTAGTACCAGTCCCTACCTCACCTTGTAAACCTTTCTCACCTTGTTCTCCTTTTAAAGAAGCCAGCCAGTCGAACTCAGTAAGAGTCCCACCATTAGCTACGTATAGCTCATATGCTGATTTACCGTCTACACCTGGAGAGCCATCAGCTCCTCTAGGTCCGGTAGCCCCTACACCTGATTCAACCTTAGCCCAGTTAGATAGTAAAGAAGATGGAAGAGCAAGCAGTCTATATTTAGTAAACTGCAACTCTTCTATCTTTACTTCTATTCCAGGGTAACATTTAGGAAGTGTCATTAAGTCACTGTAGAATTCTACAATGCTTCTTTGATCAGCAGGTTCTGCTGCTGATAAGTTAAATCCCTTAGGACTTACTATTCCAAAACTATATTTCTTACCCATAATTTAATTTATAAACAATCTAGTACCTCAGTTATCAAACCATCAGAAGCTATTTCAAATACATAATTTGGTTGCCCCTGTGGTCCTTGTACTTGTACAGCACCATGTGCTGGTGTAGTTAAAGCTTGGTCATCATAAATATACCTACCTTTCCAACGCTCTGGATAGTATATCTCAGTTTCCTTTATCCATTTTGCGAATACGTCTGTAGCCCCACAGTGTATGCTTAACCCTGTATTAATAGGGTATTTCTTATGATCTAGTGCTACTGACCCAAAAGCGTTTGACCATGGACCCATAACTCCTTGAGGACTAACTGCTCTAACTTTACCGTGGACTATTCCAGTTATTGGTAAACCTGTTATATCTCTAAATAATACAGCTGATGTGTATGTTCCCCCTGTTTCTGCAATGAATATCTCGTAAGAGGCTACATCTACTGCATCATCAAATGGAGGACTCCATTGCACTCGCATTGATCCAATACCTTGGTTAGTGGCAAGTGCGTTTAATGGTGCTCCAGGTGCTGGAGCCTCTCCACCATCTAGACCATTTGTACCATCAGTTCCATCTGTACCACTTTCCCCTCTGATTAAGTATACCATCCATTGTGCAGTTACCCCATCTTTCCAGTTCTTCTGTGCCATCCAGTAGGTGTTACCGTCTGGTTGATTAATCCAACCTGTTTGGCCTGTACCTGGCGCACCTGGTTCAGTGTGGTTAGCCCCAACTCCTGGGTGGTATTCATAATCAATACCTCCTGTATCTGCCATTAGTGTTGGAGTACCCCATTGCATCTTATGTGCTGCACCTAAGTGATCAACACTATTAAATACCTCTTGGATCATCCATACTCTAAATGCATTGTTAGGTGCAGTATTAGTTAATGGTGGTATAGCATCAGTAAACTCATAAGTAACTCCACCTACAGATGCATCAGTTGTAGGATTACCTCCTACTATGTTGAATTCACCTGGTGTTGTTTCTTCTAAGTATTGTCCTGATACAGTTATTTGCTCAATTGCTAAACTATCACATCTAGCAAATCTAGTAGAAGGGATATAAGTACGTGCACTAACACCTGCTTCTCCTTTCTCTCCTAATATAGATACTACATCCCATGCTGTTGGCCATACACCGTTCTTAATAGAACCTATTGCCATCCATCTAGGTATAGCAACTGAAGCAGCATCGTCGAACCAACCGTTAGCTCCGTCATTTCCATCTACAGGAAGTGATGCTGGCTTGGTTACTGATCCGTTAAATTGATATTCTATTGAGTCAGAGTCGATTATCTTAGTTGGCTTAGGCCAAACCTTCAATGGTGTGCCTGAATCAGACTGCTCAAATCTTACTTGAGAGAACCATAAGGCGCCATCTCCCGCGGGAACTCCATCTGACCAGTTCTTACCATCAGCTGTAGATGTAGGCTCAGGGCTTACGTAACTACCTCCAGTAACACCGGTATTAGATATGTCTGCATTTGTCTTTAAATAGGCTGATGATAGAAATGAAGCAACTCCATCACTACCAGCTTCACCTTTCTCACCTCTAATTCTAATAACTTGCCAAGTATTTGGATCAGTTACTGCATTAGTTTTAGTTGCTTGTGCCATCCAGTAGTCTGTAACTAGTGGGTCGTTATGCCAAGTACCTCCTGATGCTGTATTAGGTGGTAATGGTTTAGTGTCTCCAGGCTGTAAAGCCGCGAATTCATAGTCCATTTCCACTGTATCTCCTACTCTGTAAGGAGCCTTCCAGTCAGCTAACCCTGCATTAATGATTGCATCACTAGCAAAGAATCGATCAGAACCCCATAATGGGTCAGTACCTGTTGGAGGAGTATCACTCCATCCTGCTGGAACCGGCGCACTAAAGCCTGCACCTGAAGGTGTAGTTGGTTGTGTAGCACTTCTTGTGAATACAAATGACTGTAGATAAGATGTACCATCCGATCCAGTAATTCCACCTATATTATCCCAAGCTGTTCCACCATCACCATTACCTGCACCCACATACAAGTATGCGTCGTTTACAAGCCCTGGGACAGCTCCACCTGTCTCGTCTGCATTGGCTAACCATATGTCGTATAAAGACACAGGAGGGGAGCTCATAGCAAGTATATTAGGTATAGTATCTCTACCTTGAATATCTAATCCTTTACCAGTATCACCTGTTTCACCTTTAATCTTTGTAATACCCCATGTGCTAATCACTCCATTTGCAATAGAACGATGTGCCATCCATATGTCATTTACAGTGGCTATATCATGCCATGCTCCTGGATTAGCTGTAGGATCTGTTGGTTGGGCAACTGAACTACTAAATTCGAAATCATCAGTAGATGTATCAGTTGTCTGACCTGGTGTTTCCCATACATTAGTATCACTTGCTGTTACATGATCAACGTCGTTGTACACAAAACTAGTCATCCATAGCTTAGCAGAACCTGATGGTACGCCGTCATGCCATGATATAACTAATGGTGCACTTGCACCTATAACTGTTTTAGAAGGGTAAGGAGTTGAGAAGCTACCACCTGTTACCGTTGCTTGTGATAAATTATAGTCGTTAGTTCTTGTGAATACTATCGTATTCTTATAAGCTCTACCTTCATCACCTTTACCTCCATCTGCTCCTTTTTCTCCACCTATCTTGACCATGTTCCAGACTGTTGGCCATGCTCCGGCAGTTCTATTACCAATTCCCATCCAATCGGATGTAACTGTAGAATCATCAGTCCAGTAAGGACGTGTTGCATCTGGTAATACTTTTGTAGGAGGTAGTGGTTTACCATCTCCATCAAAGTCAGGCGCTGTCATCAATGCTGAGTCACAGTAGATATACTCTGTATTACTAGTATCTTCCACCATTAAAGGTGGGCCCCATACTACTGGAGTTACTACTCCTTCAGTAAAGATAGCTGAAGACATCCATAATGACTCAACACCTGCTGGTGCCATATCAGTCCACCCTGCGGAAGTAGGGATTGGACTTGCGTAGTCTCCTCCCACTGGAGTACCCGGGCTAAGTTCAGATCTCTTAAATACAAAAGATGTAAACTTTAGAGGTAAATCAGGGGAAGGGCTTGTGCCACTTCCACCTGTTACTTCTGCCCATGTAGATAGATCACTAGAATCTCCTCCCATGAATTTAAACTCTCTAAGTATTAGATTGTCTATTTTCTCTAAAACTTGTACTTTAAGACCTGGATACACCTTAGGTAGGAACTGTAAGTCTGATTTGTACTCAACGATTGTACGTTGATCTACTGGCTCAGCTTGCACTAGGTTAAACCCTTTAGGACTACCTATCCCTTGTTTATATACTTTTCCCATTCTATTATTGTTTTAATGTGTACTCTATAGTTTGACCAGCTAAGTCTTGTAGCGGACATGTTCTATAAAAGTGCAACGTTGATGTACTTCCATCAGCTAATGTGATATCTGCTGTCTTATGTATGATAGCATAAGAATTAGGATCACACGCGTTGTCCCAAGGACCGGATAGAATCTCGAATGCTCCAATGTAAAATCTAACTGCATTCTTAGTAATCCAGTAAATGTACTTATTATCAGTACCTGAATTAGCTGTACTAGCATTAGATGAAGATTGAAACTTAACATTGATGTTAACAAATGAGTTATCAATGATTGAGTATGTAGGCGTACCACTTGCATGGAAGTCAGCTGTTGCTGATTCACCACCAAACCACTGAGGTTCATATGCTGTAACTGTTTTAGTAACAGTGTTTTGCAATGTAACACCACCTCTTTCATAGGTGTATGTAATAAAGTAAGCCAATGTAGCTACTTGATTTTGCATAATTTCGTTATAAGTGTTGCCATCGAACTTCCCAATATTAACATTAGGTATGTTTGTATCGATCACTGCGATGAATCTATCATCTTTAGCTATAAATTTGTAGCTAGCTGTTACCGCTGTACCTACTCCTTTACCAATTGTTGTTGGAGCAATTGTTAATACTGCTTCATGCTCATCACCAGGAGGTGGAGCTGGAAGACCACAATCTTCAATCAATCCTAATCTTTTAATACAATAAGATATTTTATCATAATCGTATATATCCTTCAGTTCAGCTACTTCATTAGCAGGCTTACCAAAGGTGTCTTTCTTATACATACCTAAATAGAACCATGCTAGCTCTATTTTAGAGATACTGTCAGCGTCTGATTTACCTAAATACTTCTCCTGTTTGGCTAAGTAAGATATCTCTCCTGCTGCAGAACATCTAATCTTCTGCATTGCTTCTAATGTAGAAGCCTCGTAAGTAGGTGTATTAACTGACATATAATATATGACCTTAGTCAATGCATTACTGATTGTGCTTGCTTCTACTGTACCACAATGGTTATTAGATATGCAGCCATCATCTCCATCACATAAGGACACTCCTGTATACATTACTAGGCTATTAAATAGGTTGTAGTAATTTACTACTTGGCCTATTGGGGATCCTCCTACCATAACAGTGAATATACCATCTTCTGGGAAGTTGATCTTACTATTAGTATTAGGTGGGAGTATTTGGTTGAAACCAGTAACTGGCTCAAACCTGTCTGGAGCACTATCAACACATTCTACTGATTTCAGTAATGTTAATACAACCTCCGTAGGAGCTTCGTTCTTTACGTAGAACTCCTTTAATTTTTCTGTAACCTCAAATGTAGGTCCTATGCTTGCCATATATTTTAAATGTAAAAAAGGGCTAGAGCCAAGATGCACTAACCCTTTGTTAATAAATAGATTATACTTTTACTTATGCTACTTTAGCGTCTAAAGCTGTTTTAATAACAGCTGCACCCGCTCCAACAACAATAAGTTGTCTGTGTTGTCTTTCAACATTAGTTGCATCTCTATCTTTGTAGAATTGGAAAATACCATAAGTATCACCAACTGCTACTCCTACTGCAGTAATATTACTATCAACTGCAAAAGATGATGGATAACCATTCTCTCTGTATGCGTCTTTGTCATACCCTGAGTTAAACCATTCGATGTTCTTTAATTGAACTAAACCGTCTATGATTTGAGGAAGCTCTGTGTTAACTGTGTATGCCTCAAAATAAGCATCACCTTCTACTGCAAAGTCATTCTTCTTAATACCACCAGTGAATTCAAAAGGGTTTGCAATACCATCGATCACACCAACTACTTGAGTTGGGGGATTTGCTACTACTGTTACTTTTCCCATTCCAGTTGATACTAGGAAATTATCACCGTCCTGCTTGGCAGTCGCTGCTAATACTTTACCTAACTCAATTGTTATTGATCCGTCATTACCTGCTTCTTTTGTACCGTCTGATTTAACGAAGTTACCCTCTTTATCAGTCACTACATATGCTGATAAGTAACGCTCATTTAACATTGAACCAATGTTATCATGTGCTGTAATTGTAAGGCCATAAGTCTTACTCTTTACTTCTGAACCAGCGTGTACATATAACTCAATAGATTGAGATTGACCTGCTTCAATAGTTTTTTCAACATAAGTTGCATTTGCTGGGATAAAGTCTGTTACTTTAACTCCTGTTGCAGACTTAACCATAACATTAACTCCTTTATTTGCAAGCTCTCCTGATGCTGCTGCAATGTCTTTTACTGCGTTTACTACAAAAGCGCCTGCTGCCGCACCTGCGTTAACTGCTGCTTCTGTTTTTGCCACAACTAATTGTGACACATTTCTTGGACTAAAACTCATTTTAATATAATTT
>Ga0256824_10000497_pt1 | contig 15203 bp, 11 predicted proteins | sample CV67metaG_FD_191570 | JGI IMG/M metagenome (GOLD analysis project Ga0256824, IMG submission 191570) | Hydrothermal vent microbial communities from East Pacific Rise, Pacific Ocean - CV67 | ecosystem: Environmental > Aquatic > Marine > Hydrothermal vents | place: Pacific Ocean: East Pacific Rise...
AAGGTTTACCTTCATCAGAAGCAGCCATTTTAGGAACTATTTCTGGTGCTCAGCATGTACATACTGTGGCGAAGGCATACGGTATTCCTGTAGTACTTCACACAGACCATGCAGCAAGAAAGTTACTTCCTTGGATAGATGCATTACTTGATGCGAGTGAAGCACACTTTAAAGCACATGGTATCCCACTTTTTTCTTCTCATATGATAGACCTAAGTGAAGAGCCTATAGAAGAGAACATTGCTACATGTAAGACATACCTTGAGCGAATGAGTAAAATGGGTATGACACTAGAGATAGAACTGGGTGTTACAGGTGGAGAAGAAGATGGTGTAGACAATACTGACATCGATAATTCACTTCTATATACACAACCAGTTGAAGTTGCTTATGCATACGAAGAGCTTATGAAAATCTCACCTAACTTTACCATCGCAGCATCATTTGGTAATGTACATGGGGTATATAAACCAGGAAATGTAAGCTTAACACCAAAGATACTTGACAACTCTCAAAAGTATATCGAAGAGAAGTATAACACCGAAGCGAAACCCGTAGACTTTGTATTCCATGGTGGTTCAGGTTCTGAGTTAGAAGATATCCGTGAAGCTATTAGCTATGGTGCTATCAAGATGAATATAGATACTGATACACAGTGGGCATTCTGGGATGGTGTAAGACGTTATGTGAATGAACATAAAGACTACCTCCAAGGACAAATCGGTAACCCAGAGGGTGACGATAAGCCAAATAAATCTCACTATGATCCACGTAAATGGATACGTGCAGCGGAACTTTCCATGGTTGAAAGACTTGAAAAAGCGTTTGATGACTTGAATTGTGTTGGACGTAACTAAACCTTCACCTATAGATACTATTAGTTTTAAAGGTCACTCTTTTTATTTAAAAAGAGATGATCTTCTTCATCCAGACTTCTCTGGAAACAAAGCCCGTAAATTTCACTACTTTTTAGAAAATGACTTTCCTAACATTAAAAAAATAATTTCTTATGGTTCTGCACAGTCCAATGCGATGTATTCTCTTTCTATACTTGCTAAGATGAGAGGGTGGGAGTTTGAGTATTTTGTGGAGCATATAGCAGAGTATTTGTTAGATAATCCACATGGAAATTATAAAGCTGCGTTAGATAATGGTATGAACTTAACCGTAGGGTCGATACAATCGACTGATGATTTAGATAAAAATACACTTTTCATAGAAGAAGGTGGCAGACAAAAAGAAGCAGAATATGGTATTAAAATTCTAGCGAATGAAATCATAGATTGGCAAAAAGAAAACAATATAAAAGAGTTAAATATTTTTCTACCATCTGGTACTGGAACTACAGCACTTTTTTTACAAAAGCATTTACCAGATAACATGGTCTATACCAATCCATGTGTGGGTGATAGTACTTACTTAAAAAAGCAGTTTTCTGAGTTAGACGAGGATGAAAAATACCATCCAACTATTTTGTCTTTAGAAAAAAAACACCATTTTGGAAAGCTTTATAAAGATAACTATAAAATTTGGCTAAAATTACAACAACAAACGGGAGTGGTCTTTGACCTGCTTTATGACCCACTAGGATGGCGCACTTTGCTTGCCCATCCTGAGGTTTTAAATAAGCCTATAGTCTACATACACCAAGGTGGTGTGTTAGGTAATGAGAGTATGCTCCCAAGATATGAACGAAAATATGGTATGTAGGGTGTTGTACCCTTACAACACCAATGTAATAGGATAAGAAGATGAAAATATTTTATAGTAGTGATGACACTTTTGAAGCAAACTTCAACGCACTTTTAGAACGTGGTAAGATGGACATAGAGGGTGTAACAAACATCGTCGCTGGTCTACTAAAAGAGATTCAAACTGAAGGTAACACTGCACTCAAGGCGCAGATAGCAAAGTTTGACAGATGGGAACCTAAAGAGGATGCTGAACTTCTAGTTAGTACAGATGATATGGCTAAAGCCTATGAGAACATAGACGAGAAACTTCGTGATGCACTACACCTAGCGTATGACCGTATAGAGTCTTATCACCAAAAGCTTATGCCTAAAACATGGATGGATAAAGAGGAAAATGGGACTATTTTAGGACAAAAAGTAACTGCAGTAGACAGAGCAGGGCTTTACATTCCTGGTGGAAAAGCTGCATACCCTAGCTCACTACTTATGAATGTCATCCCAGCACAAGTTGCAGGGGTAGAAGAGATAGTCATTTGTACCCCCGCACCAGATAATGAGCTTAATGAGCTTCTACTTGCTGCTTGTCACCTCTGTAAGGTAACACAAGTCTACAGAGTAGGGGGAGCTTCAGCCATAGGTGCGATGGCATATGGAACTGAGACGATCCCTAAAGTAGATGTTATCACTGGACCAGGAAATATCTTTGTAGCTACAGCTAAAAAATTAGTGTATGGTGAAGTAAACATAGACATGATAGCAGGGCCATCTGAGATAGGTATACTTGCAGATGAAACAGCTAGAGAAGACTATATAGCGATTGACTTACTCTCTCAGGCAGAACATGATGAAATGGCATCTTCTATACTCATCACTACTGATGGTGAACTTGCTAACAGAGTAAGTGACAAGGTAGAAGAGTTTCTTACTACACTTTCACGTGAAGAGATAGCTAGAAAGTCTATAGAAGAGAGAGGGGCTATCATTGTGGCATCTAGTATGGATGAAGCTATAGATCTTATGAACGACATAGCTCCTGAACACTTGGAAGTCCTAACCAAAGACCCTATGGGGTTACTAGACAGCATTAAACATGCAGGAGCTATATTCTTAGGTGAAAATACACCTGAGCCTATAGGCGACTATGTAGCAGGCCCTAACCATACACTCCCTACAGGGGGAACTGCAAAGTTCTATTCACCACTCAGTGTAGATAATTTTTTGAAGAAGTCTTCTATTATCTCTATGTCTAAACAAGGGATGAAAGAGATAGGTGAGCAGTGTGCGTTGATTGCTAATACTGAAGGGTTGACTGCGCATGAGGAATCTGTGCGGATTAGACTTAGAGATTAATTAGTACTCCTTTTCTCCCTGTACCCAAAATAAATTTGGGTACACATTTTAAAATATCCTATCCAAACTATACATATACCTAAATCAATTATATGTGTTATACTTATATTATTAAATTTGAAAAGGATAATTATATGAAAAAAGTATTGGCATTAATAGTATTAAGCTCAACATTATGGGCATCAACAGTGACATTTAAAGGTGATGAAGTCACACTCAATAGTAAAGGCTTAAAAGTAGGACAATTGGCACCAGAATTTTATGCTGTAGATAAAGACTTTATGGAAATGACTGTTGGAGGAAAGAGTGATAAAATACAAGTCATTGCTTTCTTACCATCTTTTGATACGGGTGTTTGTAAACTTGAAACTATCGCATTTAATGAAAAAATATCTAAGATGAAAAATGTTGAAGTTAAAATAGTCTCAAAGGATCTGCCTTTTGCAATAGGAAGATTTTGTCATGATAATAAAATCACTAATGTAATGACAGTATCTGACTATAAAGATGATAACCATGCATTAAGATATGGGACGACTATTACTGCACCTGCTTTTTTAGAGGGATTTTTTGGAAGAGTAGTGTATATCGTAGATATAGATGGTATTGTAAGATATAAAGAAATTGTTGAAAAGATTGAAAGTGAACCTAATTATGATGCAATCATAAAAGCGGTAAATGAACTTGGACATGAAAAATAAAAAGATTGTCGTTTTCTTTGGTTACACCTCTCTCGAGGTGTAATCCATAACAAGATATAAAATTATAATTAACATATGAGCCAAAGTATTATGCATTCTACCTCAGGAGAGGATGGAATGAGGGTTGTAATTGTATTAAAACAATAGACAGAACTATCCCCATAAAAGATAACATATAATAAAAAATAAAAATGATTGTTACTCTGCTTTTAGCGAAACTAGTTTTGTGAGCATTCTGCTGAAGAAAATACAGCGTTAGCGTAGTAAAGATTAGCTTTGTTTATTTTGCGTTTTTTGAAGTGAAATGGCGTGCTGGACGAGACTCGAACTTGCGATCCTCTGCGTGATAGGAAGGTATTTTAACCAGATACTTGTTGGATATGACAATTAGATGACTTTTTTTAGATAGAATACGTAAAATATAGAATGGGGTATCGCAATATACCGTTATAATTAGGGAATATAATGGAACATATAACAGAAGATCTTGCTTTAGCATTGAATGAAGCAGATTCTATCATAATTGATAGCGAAGTAAGAGTTGGGAAAATGACTTTTGCTTTTTATTTAATGAAATTACTATTTAATGAAAAGGCAATCGTTTTTTCTCCACAAGAATCGTATCTTTTTAATAAAAAACTAGTATTGCTTAGTAAACAATTTAAACAATTTTCTGATATTGAAAATCATATTACACGATATTCATTACATGAAGAATGGGGACTTTTAAAAAGGCAGTATGGCTACGGATTCTTACTGATAGAGTTTGAACGCATTATCTCAACCTCTGAAGATAAACTTGTTATCTTTCATAAATTAGGAGATTTTTTTGAATTCCAAGATAGATACGAAATTGAAGGATTTTATAAATCATTGGTAAAAATTGTTACAAAACATAATAAGAAAATTATATTTATTATTAACAACCAAAACCAAAACTATAAATATATACATGAGGTTTCTGATGAGTTTTCTGATATTTCTATTCATATAGCAAAAAATGAAAAACATGAACGAATTGTAAATATTAAAAATATTTTATCACACCATGAATATCCTCAAATGCAATTTTTACTCAATGAGAAATTTTTTACATTAAGATATAGAGATGATAGAGATAATGGTATAAAAGAGAGAGTAAAAAATGTTTTAATCATGGAATTAGGTAGTGATTTAGAAAAAATGCATCCAGATGCTGGAAATATATATGATTATATTTTTGATAGACCAGAATTTCATCTGTATCATGCCAACTCATTTCAAAGTATATTACACAACATTTTTATTAAACCTGATGTTATTATTATTTTAATGGACCGTAGTGAAGATAATTTTGAAACGATAAAAGCAATTAAAAAACAATTATCACAGACAATTATTATATCTATTATTGAACAAGATTTTGTTAGAACAGAAGATATACAAAGAGCATATGATTATGGATGTCATGAGTTATTTCCCCGAACATATCTTTTTGATAAATTTATTTTGGCATTTCAAAAATCAATACAAATACCTTTTTATTCAGATGCACTCAAAAAATTGTCAGACTATACTAATATAGTTGACTCATGTGTATCATTTAAAGAATTAGCTGAACTATGTATAGAAAATAATATCTTTTTTTCTATTTTTACAATTAAAAAGAATGAGAGAACCAAAAAATTAAAATCTACTATGAGAAGACTTGATTTCATATGTGAGGTGGAAGATATTATCTACTATATGGCATTAAATACAATGCCGGATAAAGTAAATACTATTTTTAGTAAGCAATATGAAAAATTTGATGAAGAAGTTGATCTTATTTCTATTTGTACCCCCTTAAATGAAAATATGTTAGAGAAGTGTTTATCATGTTAAAGATAATAAGTATAGTGTTTTTTACAGTTTCATTTCTTTTTTCTGTGGAGATAGATCCAGTTATTTTACAAAAAATAATTGCAGATAATCCGCATGCTGAAAAAGAAAAAGTAATACTTGCAAGTTATTATACACGTAAGGATAATGACTTAAAAGCTTTAACTCTCTTAGATGAAGTTTTAAAAGCAAATGATAAGAATGAAAATGCAAATGAGTTAAAAAAGACTATTCTCGAAAAACAGCAAAATAGAGAATTATTTAGAAAAATAGGCTTGACTTACCCTGTGAATTCAAGTGCTGCCAAAAAGTATTTAAAAAACAAATATTTAGAAAATGATTATGATGAGTATAGTATTGTATATAAAGTACTTATAGATAATAAAATACATCTAGATGACAAATGTCATATTCATGCAGCCAACATCTATTTATGGGATGGTAAATATGAATTAAGTGCTAATGCATTGGAAAATGTAGAGCATAAAAATAATCTTGAAAAAACAAAAATTCAGGCTGATATTTGTTATTATACAGAGAAGTATGATTGTTCTTTGAAACTATTTGAAAAATTATATACTATTAGTGGAGATGTTAATGATGGTATAAAACTTGTTTACAGTTATATGTATAGTGGTCAATTAGAAAAAGCAAGAAAATTATATTATAAACTTTTTCAAAAAAACCCGGATAACAAGGAATTAAAAGGTGCCGGTAGTACGTTAAAAGATGAAAAATCTAAACGTCTAAAAATGGCGCAAAAAAACTTCGAAAATAAAAGAGATCTAGAGACGCTGTCAAGATATAGTAATATACTATATACACAAGGTTTTAAAGAAAAAGCATTAACGCTCATGCATGAGTATAATAAAGTTAATGCAAGTGTTCGTTCTTTATTACTAGAAGCAAAATATTTAAGTTGGACTAATAAATCTGGAAAAGCATTACAAATATTAGAACCATTATCTAAAGAGGGAAACTTAGATGCAAAACTACTTATGGGACAAATATTTTCCTGGAACAATGATTTTGAAAAAGCAACAAAATATTTAAACGTTGTCTTAGCAAAAACGAAAGATAAAACTTTATTGTACGAAAGTAAAAAGGCTTTAGCCCATGTTTATAAATGGGATAAAAATAATGAAAAAGCAAAAGCATTATTTACAGAACTTCATGATAGTGATAAAAATGATTCTGAGGTTATAGAGGCATTAATGGAACTTAATGGTGATTATGAAGGGTTAATTCAACGCTATACGGATAAAACGTCTAGTGGTAGTGGTAGTGGTAGTGGTAGTAAGGATACTAAACGTCTTAGTGAACTTTATTTCCAAAATAATCAGAAAGATAAGTCAATTGAAGCGTTAAAAGCTTATTTGTTAGATAACCCAAATGATTTAGAAGCAACAAAAAATTTAGCACTTATGCTTATTGAGAAAAAAGAATATTATTCAGGTTTTGGTAATTTAGAATATTATACAGCACAAAAAAATGATACAAATAGTAGTTTGCTTTTGGCGCAAAATTATTACTGGCATGGATTTTCTAAAGAATCTGTAGATGTTTTAGATAAGCTACTTATAAAGGTTCCTGAAGATAAAGAAGCGTTAGAATTAAGAGCTGAAATTTTAAAAGTTTCTCCTCGGTTTACAACTAGTAATTCTGGTGCTAAAGTAAATGAATATTTTGAGCAAGTAGGATTAAAGCAACTTGAAATTGCTGATGCACTTTATTTTAATGGGCACCATGACTCTTCTTTAATGTATTATGAAAATTATTTGGGAGAAGAACCTACAAATCATAATGTACGTTTACGTTATGCTTTTGCTTTAGAAAATGCAGGTAAATTTTCTAAAGCAGAAGGTGAATTTTATTTGATGTTTTGGAGTAATAAAACAGATGAGATAAAATATCATTATGGGTATAACCTTATGATGAATAAAAAATTTGATAAAGCAGAAGAAGTTTTTTTAGATTTAAGAAAAAGCACATTTAAAACTATACTTCCAAAATTAAATAGTTTTGTAGATAATTGGAAAAAAGCATGGCAATCAAAAAAATATATAAATTATGAAAACTATTATAGTAAAGAAATAACAAGAGATGAAATATGGGCACTCTCAAAGCAACAAACATTTAAAGATGTGACCTTCATCTCTGTAGGTTTATATGATATTGTTGCAAAACGCGCAGATACTAATAATACCTATATTGTACAATTTTATCAAGAAATAACAACAAATAACGGCACAAAAAAAGGAAATAATATACTACATGTGTCTTGTTCTAATGAGTATACTGAATGTCAAATTATAAAAGAAAACTTTGTAGAAGCTGACTATCAAAAGTTTGTTTCCTTGACACCTATTATCAATCAAAGATTGAAGGATATTGCTATCTTTAGAAAGAATCCAAGGGCATTGGAACAAGTTAAAAGTAAAAAAAAAAACCATTAACAATTAATGTATGGTATAAAGACATTATTTTACCTAATTTGAAAAAAGATTTCTTGACTAAAGCAGAAGTATTAAATGAAATTTATGCGGAGGTTGACTCTATAGAAGCCTATTTAGATAAACCGATTATGGGTGCGTATCCTAAACATGTTCCCAAGTCATTATTGGCTAAAGGTTATTATTTTGAAGATAGCGATGATATAATTTTTGCATCGTATAATTTGTTATTTGATAGAGTTTCTTTGAATAATAAAATAGATTTTGGCATGGATGTAGGGCAGTTCTATATTCAAGAAGAAGAAAAAAAGCGTATTAATGGATGGAAATATGGGGTGTCTTTATATTATAAACATTTTATTTTGAGGTTAGGTGAAAACCACTATGATACTTTTTCCGAATTTGTTCCAGGTTTATCTTATGTGGATACCTATAAAAATCATAGTTATGAAGTTGAATTTATTTCTCAAAATGCATTATTTTATACTTACCGACCAAAGGTACTAGATAAAAAAATCAAAGCCAATCATTATAGTTTTTCTGATTATGTGACATTTAGAAATAAAACATCAGTATGGATGAGCCTAGAAATTAATGATTATTCTAATGATGATAAAGAAGTGACAGCACAGTTTGATTGGAGATTTTTTTATCATAGGGTTGAAAATAGTAAGTTTTCTTATGATCTTGCACTAGAAGGTTGGTATACATCACATACTAAAACAACTGATTTATTTTATTCTCCTAGTTTTGCAGATTCGACATTGATACGTTTTGACCCAGAATATAAGTTTTCAAATTATTTAGGAGTAAAAGGCATTTTTGGTATAGGATATTCTTTTAGAGACGAGACGACACCTTATAAGTATGGAATGAAATTTTTTGCTAATCCTACTGATGATATTTTATATGAATTAGGATGTTTGTATAATAATAGTATACGTGCACTTAATACAACTTCGTATAATTATTTAGAATGTGACTTCTCATTGGGATACTCATGGTAGGAGTCTTGCAAAAAATACTTTTTTTATTTGTGATGATTGCAGGATTGTGGCTTACCTACTATAGTGTTAATAATCTCCAGCAAATCTATATTGAAGCTACTAGTGCGTTTATGAAATTTGCAGTAGTACTTATTTTTATATTTACGATGTTAATCATTACGCGCTATCTTATATTAATGTTTTTTTCCATTTTACAAATGATTAAAAGAACTGCTGATGATTCTTTGCATATTAGCACACATGATGTTGTAACGATTATTGTTCCAGCTTATAATGAAGAAGATGTCATTATTCCTTCACTAAACGGTGTGATTAACCAAACCTATCCAAATATTGAAATTATTGTCATTGATGATGGTAGCAAGGACAGAACTTATGAACTTGCAAAAACATTTGAATTTGATGATGGGGAAAGAAGTCTTAAAGTAATATCTAAGGTCAATGGTGGAAAATCTAGAGCACTTAATTATGGAATTGAAAGAGCTAAAGGAAACCTGATTTGTTGTGTTGATGCAGATTCAAAATTAGATTCTTATGCCATAGAACTACTTGTTCAACATTTTAAAGACCCTCAAATAGCAGCTGTCGCAGGTAGTATTAGTGTCATCAATACAGATACATTTATAACGAAACTGCAAGCTTTAGAATATATTCAAGGCTTGAATATGGTTAAAAATGCGCAAGCCTATGTGAAGTTAGTCAATATTATTCCTGGACCTTTAGGAATGTTTCGAAAAGAAGCTATGAAAAAAGTAGGCTATTATGCTCATGATACTTTTGCAGAAGATTGTGATCTAACCTTGTCTCTTATTGCACATGGATATAAGATAGAGTTTGAGCCAGATGCTGTAGCTTATACTGAAGCACCTGAAAATTTATTAGATCTATTAAAGCAGCGATATAGATGGACACGAGGAATTTTACAGGCGATTAAGAAAAATAAATCTTTTTTATGGCAACCTTTAAAAAAGCCAACTATATCATTTGTAATGTGGTATATGTTGTTTGAATCAGTATTCTGGCCTTTCATGCAAATTTGGGGTGATATCTTTATGATAACACTTGCATTAACCTCAGGGGCAAGTCAATTTTTGTTGTTTTGGTGGATTATGTTTACTGTGTTAGATATAGCAGGTGCCATTTATTGTCTATTAATTACAAAAGAAAAATTATCGTTAGCTGCATACTCTATTATCTACCGTTTAGCATTCATTACAGTGATTAATATCGCTAAAATTTTTGCTACAATAGAAGAATGGTTTAATATAAAAATGGGTTGGGGAAAACTTGAAAGAAAAGGACGTATAGGATGAATTTATTATCATTTTTATCAATGTTAATCTTAGCAATTACGCTATTGACAATGGTATTTGGAGTTATTGCATATTTTTTATATAAAGCAAGAGAAAAGAAAAAAAGTGTTGATAGTATTACGTATGACCAAGCACTAGAAGAAGAGAATCGAGATCTTCTCTTTTTTGTAAAGGACTAAGATGTATGCAAATTATCTAGTGGGGAAAGAGCAAAAAGATTATTATGGACTAAAACTGTTTATGGGATTATTTATATTAGTATTAATTTTAGCCTATACAAGTTTATATGCAATTCAAAATTATTATCCATCTTCTATTTTTTCATTTAGTAAAGCAAATAAAAATATTTATTTTTTAGAATCAAAAACATTAAATCATATGTATCAAAAAAAAGATATGGATTTTGATACATATAAAAAAAGAATAGAACACTTTGAAGAAATCTGTGATAAATTTGGTTATACATCATCAAAAGTAACCAGTGATAAACTTACTACTCTTGATAAGGATAGTATTGTTTTGATGCTGGATATGATGGCATTATCTAAAAAAGAAATAGATGCTATTGATATATTTGTAAGAAGAGGGGGTAAGATACTTTTTAATTTTACCAGTGGATTCTTGACTCCGAAATTAACTTACCAAAAAGATAACCTTGTAACAAGAATTGCTAACTTACATTTGAGTGAAAAACATAATACAATTAACTTTAAGAAAAAAAGTGCAATTTATATGAGCACAAGACTTTTATCGCCCGTTACAAAATATTTATTTGAAGGTGAAGGTTTAGCTGTATCCTTATATGATGCTTTACCTATTTTTCATACAAAAGAAAAAGCAGATGCATATTTAACAAATTGGGCACAAACACATTATGCACAGATAGGGAAAGATAAGGAGTTGGTAGAAGAAGAAAGTGGGGTTATTTGGCATGGTAGTAGAGGAAAAGGAAAATGGGTATATTTTAGTTTTCCTAGTTATGTTTTTAGTGAAAATAGTGATGAGTCTTATGAAAAATTATTTTATGGTATGTTGTCATATCTAGATAAAAAAATAAGTCTTCAGATTTATCCTTATATTGATGTGAAAAATGGTGTTTTTATCTCAGAAGATACAGAATATAAATATGAAAACTTATCACAGTTCCAAAAGGTAGCAAAAAAATATCATTTCCCAGTTACTGTTTTTTGTGTGGCCAAGCTAGCATTAGAACATACATCACTCATGAAAAGAGTAGGTAAAAATAGTCTTATAGATATAGGTTCTCATAGTTACACACACAAACAAATTGTGAATGAAAGTGATGACGTGTATGAAAGAGAAACGATAGGTTCAAAAGAGGTATTAAATAAATTTAGTAAAGCTGAAGTGATAGGCTTTAGAGCTCCTAGAGAAGAAGTTGATGAAAAGTTAGTGGGTCTATTGAAGGATTCAAATTATAAATATATTTTAGATGCTACCGATAATAAACTTTACCCTTATTATAAAGATGAAATGCTAATCATTCCAAAACATGCGACAGATGATTATTCCTTTTTAATAAATTTAGATTGGTCGTCTAAACAAATATTACGTGAGATGAAGAAAGAAGTAAATACAATTATCAATTTAGATGGTCTTTATACATTAAGTACACATACACACTTAATGAGCTATGGAAGTAATATTAAAATTGTTGATGCTTTTGTTTCCTATGTTAAGAAACAAAAACATATGAAAGCTTTGAATGGAACAATGATTTTTGATAGAGTTTCAAAATGTCTTAATATAAATACTAAGAGTGTTATAACAGATAAAAAAATGATTGTAACTATTTCAAATGATAATGCTAAAACAGTAGAAAATGTACATTATGAAATCGTGGTTGACCCATCCGTTCATATTGAATATGTTGAAAGTGAAATAATAGGATTAAAGACCACTTTAACAAAACAAAATAATGGTAAATATGTATTGGTTATAAAATCACTTAAACCAAAATCACAGATTGTTTTATTTGTAAAATATGTACAAAATAATTAATCTTTTTATTCTTTATTCTGTATTGACTCATGCATCTATGCTTATAGGTGCAGGTGGGTTTGACGTACAACAATCTAAAGGACATTATACTTTTCATAAAAAAAATGTAAGTGCTAAAATGGTAAATATTACAGAACCTGTAGCGCAAGATGCAAAGAATGTAAATGCTATTTCTATTTGGATTACAAAAGAGTGGGAAGAGTCGTGGTATGATGCTAAAACTGTACAAAAAGAGATAGTAGATAAAGGCTATACTCCCGTCTTTATTTTCTATTGGTTTGCTGATGAAATATCTGTTTCTTATATAGAAAAAAACAGAAAATCTTATTTCGATACTTTAGAAAAATTTACAAAATACCTTCAAAAAATAGATGGTCAAAAAGTTGTGATATTAAATCCTGAATATAACATGTCAGGTGTTGAAAAATGGGAAGGGATGAATGACGTTTTCATAAAAAGTTTTTCTATTGTACGAAAAGATCCACAGACTTTGGTTGGACCTTGTGTTGGTGACTTTGGAAATTATAAATATATAAATGAACCTAATGAATGGGCATTATTTGATAAGTCTATGTATAAGGCAGCTGAATTAGCTGATTTTATTGCCTTTCAAGAAATGAGAGCACTTACAAGAAATTCAAAAGAAGAGATTTTATCAACACCAGAAAGAGCTTTACATTTATCAGAGTATTTATATAAGCAATATCATAAACCAACAGTTTTGGCTTATGTTGCAATTTCTACGTATGGAGATGAGGGTAGGTTAATTCAATCAGAGGTTTATAAGAAGTTTTTAACAACACTCTTTTTGATGAAGGAGAAGGCAAAGTTGTTTTATTTTGGAATCTTCCATTATTTTGACTATCCTGGACATGTAGGCTATTTTAATGAAGCAGAAGAGTATTTTGGTCTACTTGATAGTAATGGCAGCAAGAAACCCTCATTTAAGTATTTTAAGCAGCTACAGTAGCCCAATACGCACGAGAAACCAATAAGTAGAGATACTCATAGCACAAATTGAAAGTAGCTTGACTATATATCCGTGATATCGATTTTGAAGTGCCATGACAAGTATGGGTAGTGCAATTAAAATAACAAGTATCTGACCTAGTTCTACCCCAAGATTGAATCCTAATAATGAAACCACAAAAGATGTAGTATCGGTGATTTCTACCATATGTAAAACATTAGCAAAACCAAAACCATGTAATAGCCCAAATCCAAAGACTATAAAGTAATTGATATGTTGAAACTTATGTAAAAGGTTTAGTAGGGCTACAACAAAAATACTAACTGCTATACTACTTTCTATAAAAGCAATGTTTGGTCTATATAAATCTGACGCTGAGATAAATAAAGTAATAGAATGTGCAATAGAAAATAGTGTTATGAGTTTAAAAAGAGGTATGAGTTTTGTTTTTCTTTTTAAATCAGAAAAATGTTTTATTTGTGTAGATAGTAGGAGCATTAAAATAAAAAGTAAATGATCTAGCCCATCTAAGATATGATAAAAACCATCTTCTATAAAAATAAATAATCGTTTTATATGAGACATTTTATAGGATGAAAAGTTATAAACTCTTTTTGTATTACCAAGTATATAATCACCTCTTAAATCATCTAGATGAATTAAAAGTTTGTGCTCTTTTTCATATTCGAAAAACATTGTATAGTTTAAATCAAGGGTATTTAGGTCTATAGATGTGTATTTTTTTTCTATAAGCATATATGTCTGGTCTTGATTTCTATATAGTGATATATTGGCATCATCAAGTATTAATGGATAATCTTGATAGGTCAGATGAAAGTTATTTTTAATATAGTTAAAAAGTTCTTTTTGATGATGGTGTAGTTCTTTATATGATACTATTTCATTATGACTATCATCAATATTAAAATGCATTTCAAAGAGGCGTGTTTCAATTTTTAAATTAAGAAGCATACTTTGTTCTTGTTCATTATAATTGAGGGTAAGATAATTTTCTTTTAGTTGATGTGCAGATAGATTAATAATAAAAGTTAAAAAGAAAATAAAATTTTTAAACAATGTTTATACTTTTGAGAAAAAATGGCGCGGTGGACGAGACTCGAACTCGCGACCCCCTGCGTGACAGGCAGGTATTCTAACCAACTGAACTACCACCGCACCTAAGACCAACTTAATGGTTTAAAAGAATGACATATTGTCATGGTGGTCGCTATAAGACTCGAACTTATGACATCTACCTTGTAAGGGTAGCGCTCTACCAACTGAGCTAAGCGACCGTATATTTGAACTGTAATTTATATCGTAATAACTTTGGCGACCCTTAAAGGATTTGAACCTCTGTTTTTACGTTGAAAACGTAATATCCTTGGCCACTAGATGAAAGGGTCATCAGATACCGATAAACAGTTATTTGTTAATGGTGGTCGCTATAAGACTCGAACTTATGACATCTACCTTGTAAGGGTAGCGCTCTACCAACTGAGCTAAGCGACCGTAATATTATTATTTATAGTGGTGACCCTTCATGGATTCGAACCATGGGCCCATTCCTTAAAAGGGAATTGCTCTACCAACTGAGCTAAAAGGTCATTATGGCGCGGTGGACGAGACTCGAACTCGCGACCCCCTGCGTGACAGGCAGGTATTCTAACCAACTGAACTACCACCGCACATAACACTATAAAATTTAAAAAGTGGTGACCCTTCATGGATTCGAACCATGGGCCCATTCCTTAAAAGGGAATTGCTCTACCAACTGAGCTAAAAGGTCACTTTTTCAACTTAACCTAGTGATTAAGTGGACGGAATTATAGC
>Ga0256824_10000498_pt1 | contig 15198 bp, 11 predicted proteins | sample CV67metaG_FD_191570 | JGI IMG/M metagenome (GOLD analysis project Ga0256824, IMG submission 191570) | Hydrothermal vent microbial communities from East Pacific Rise, Pacific Ocean - CV67 | ecosystem: Environmental > Aquatic > Marine > Hydrothermal vents | place: Pacific Ocean: East Pacific Rise...
ATTAACATCAAACAAAGTTTTAGATGATACTAACGAATCGTGGGTAGATGACCATAACCATATTAAAATTACACAATGGGCAGATATATTTGTTATAGCCCCTACTACAGCAAATACTATTGCTAAAATTGCTAATGCTATTGCTGACAATATCCTTTTACAATGTGCCTTAGCATTTCCAAAGAAAAAAGTTATAGCTCCATCAGCAAATACAAATATGTTAGAGAATCCCATCTCAAAAGCAAACTTAAAAATGTTAGCTATCGCAAACTATGAGATTGTAGATACTCAAACTAAAGAGTTAGCTTGTAAAGTTGTGGGAGATGGTGCTATGGCAGAGCCTATAAACATCTTTTGGGAAACATCAAGAATCTTACTTAGAGATGAATTTTGGGCAGACAGAATGGTGATGGTTACAGGTGGTGGAACTATTGAAAAAATAGACGATGTTAGATATATCTCTAATTTTTCAAGTGGGAAGATGGCTTCTGCTGTTGCTACTGCTCTTTATTGTAAAGGTGCTGATGTAAACTTAATCTCCACAAAATTTGATGTTGATTTACCTAAAGATATACACACTATTGATGTTGAAGATTCTTTAGAGATGAAAGAGTATCTTATAGATTCTATAAGAATCGCTAAAAAAGGGAAACTCTCTAAACCTACACTTATGGGTAGTGAACAAATTCAACAAATATTAAAAAAACCATACCTTTTTATGGTGGCAGCTGTTAGTGACTATGTTCCAGAGTTTACTCAAAATGGCAAAATGAAAAAAGATATGCTTGGTGATAAATTTGAACTGAGTTTAAAAAAGAATGTTGATATTTTAGATTCTATAAATAAAGATGGAATCGTAACAATAGGATTTAAAGCAGAGATGGACAAAGCAAATGCTATTGCTAATGCTTCAAGTATGTTAAAAAGAAAGAATCTTGATGGCGTGTGCTTAAACATACTAGAAAATTCAAATAGTTTTGGAACAGATAATAATGAAGTAGATTTCATAACAAATGAGAGTGTAACAAAGATTCCAAATAACGATAAATTAAGTTTAGCATTTAAGATTCTAGAATCTTCTAAGTTAGTTTAGTGTAACCATCTATTAGCACTATCTAAGTAAAATACATCCCTAAATTAATTTTTAAGGATGTAACATCAAACATTTATCTCAAACTAAACTTATTGTATATACCGTACTCTTTTTAATCCTTTTCGATAATTATACTTTTTTTATAAATACTTTAGAGGTTTACCCTTTAATTACAGAAAATTTTGCTTTTTTAGCCTCTTTAGTTGTTGTACTTTTAACATTCAACATTTTACTATTTACACTTCTTAGTTCAAAATATACCACAAAACCCATACTTATAATTGTTCTTTTAGTATCATCTTTAACAAACTACTTTATGAATAGTTATCACATTGTAGTTGATGATAGTATGATTCGTAATATGGTTCAAACAAATGTTGAAGAGTCTATGGACTTACTAAGCTTAAAACAGGTTTTATACTTCCTAATTCTTGGTGTTTTACCTTCTATTTTAGTATACAAATCAAAAATAGAATACAAAGATTTTAAAAGTGAATTAATCACTAAACTTAAAATTATATTTTCAACTTTACTAATCATAGTAGCAATAGGTTTTATTTTTAGTAAACACTATACATCATTTTTAAGAGAGCATAAACCACTTAGATACTCTATAAATCCAACATATTGGATTTACTCTATTGGAAAATATGTTGGTCATACATTTAGTGGTGGTAAAGTTGTAGTTAAAGAGATTGGACTAGATGCTAAAGTTGTTGAAGAAGAGGAAGAGGAAGAAAAATTTGAACTTGTAATTATGGTTGTTGGTGAAGCAGCAAGAGCTGACCACTTCTCTCTAAATGGTTATGAGAAAGAGACAAATCCTCTTCTAAAAAAAGAAAATATTATAAATTTTTCAAATATGTCCTCTTGTGGAACAAGTACAGCAGAATCTGTACCTTGTATGTTTTCTATTTTTGATAAATCTGATTATAACTATAAAAAAGGAATCTCTAACGAAAATGTTTTAGATGTTTTAGTTCATACAAACTTTGTATCTATCCTTTGGAGAGATAATAACTCAGATAGTAAAGGTGTAGCACTAAGAGTACAACACGAAAACTATAAAAAACCAAAAAACAACACTATGTGTGATGATGGTGAATGTAGAGATGAAGGTATGTTAGTTGGACTAGATAAATATATAAAAGAGCATAAAGGTAAAGATATACTTATAGTTCTTCATCAAATGGGAAATCATGGTCCAGCTTACTATAAAAGATACCCTAAAGAGTTTGAAAAATTTACTCCTGTTTGTAAAACGAACCAACTAGAACAGTGTACTAAAGAGGAGATTTCAAATGCTTATGATAATGCCATATTGTATACTGATTATTTTCTATCTAAAACCATAAATTTTCTAAAAAAATATGACAAAACACATGAAACAGCTATGATATATATGAGTGACCATGGTGAAAGTCTTGGTGAAAATGGTATTTACCTTCATGGTATGCCTTATTTTATGGCACCAGAAGCTCAAACACATATTGGTTCTTTAATGTGGTTTGGTAGTGAACTTAGTAAAGAGTTAGACCTTGAAAAAGTAAATTCTATTAAAGATAATAAATTTTCACAAGACAACCTTTTCAATACATTACTAGGTATTTTTGAAGTAGAGACTAAAGTTTATGATAAAAAGATGGATATTTTAAACACTAACTAATAAATTAGATTATAAACAAAAGTAATTAGCAATTTTAATTATGTTAGAATCTTATTAAAAGGAATTTATTATGATTCGTATATTATTAATTTTATCTATTTACTATAGTGTTATTTTTGCTAATGTTGTGTCTGAATTTAGGTTTGATGAAGAGAGTTGGAATCAGACTTTGGATGAAGTGGTTGATAGCTCTAGTGGATACAATGGGACATCTTTTACAACACTAGATACAGATTCTAAACTATGTAATGGTGCTGATTTTAGTGTAAATGCTAGAACAGACTATATAACTATCAATAAAAATGCTTTACACGGTTTAGACGATTTATCTATATCTATTTGGATTAAAACATCTAAAACTTCTGGTCAGCAAGAGATTTTACAAGCTCTTGGAAGTAGTAGAAGTGATGATGAGATAGAACTATATTTAGAAAATAACAATAAATTAATTGTAACAATTAGAGACAGACACAAAACTTTTACTTTAGATAGAGATGAACTTACCGACAATAATTGGCACAATTTAGTTTTTACAAGAAAAAAAGCTATTGGGTTTATGAGTATGTTCTCAAAAGGAACAGGTTGTTTATATATTGATGGTCAAAAAAAAGAGTGTAAAAGAAATAGTTTTCAAAATGGAGCTTTAAACATTCACGATAATGCTCTTATACTAGGTCAAGAGCAAGATTCTTATGGTGGTAGTTTTGATAAAACTCAAGATTTTGAAGGTTATATTGATGAATTAGTAACTTTCAATACTGCTTTATCTGATGCTGAAGTACTTAGAATATATAATAATTACACTCATAATTTAAACCATGATGGTTCAAACAGAGAATGTAGTTCATTTGTAGAACCCACTATAAATTATTGTTATAGTGATGATTTTTCTATTAACCATATAGGTACACATTGGAAAATAATTAAAAATGAAAACTTCACCCCTGAAATTAATTCAAGTAAACTACTACTTACAAATAGTAACTCAGATATAGCCACAGGATTAAATTTAGATGCTCATTTTCCTGCTAATAATAATTACATAGAGATAGAATTTGAACATAATGCTTATGGTGGAACTGGTGCTGATGGTACTGTTTTAGTTCTTTCAGATGCCAATGAAACACCTATTGCTGGTGCTTATGGTGGTAGTTTAGGGTATGCAAATCGTAGTGGATTTGATGGTTTTAATGGTGGATGGATGGGTATAGGATTCGATGAATTTGGAAACTACTCAAACCCAACAGAAGGTAGAAATGGTGGTGTTGGTCAAATACAAGATTCTATAGCGATTAGAGGAAGTTCTAATGCTATCATACCCTACCAATATATTGCTGGGACAGCAACTTTATTACCTGGTATTGATAATACTTCATCATTATCACCCTCCCCATCATACAAATATAAAGTTATTATAGATACTAGAGATTCTAAAAATATTGTAACTGTTAAAAGAGATACTGGAAGTGGTTACCAAACTTTACCATCGTTAAATAGAATTAATGCGACACAAACTGCTATATCTCCTACTGATTTTACACTAAGTTTTACCGCTTCAACAGGTGGAGAAAACAACTACCATTCCATAGACTCTCTCTCTATTAGTGCCATAGATTGTGGTACATTACCAGATTTACTTACTTCTGAAGAGGAAACTTCAGGTTTTGTTGTTTATGAGGAATCTAAAAATTTATCTGACCAAAACCTAAGTACAAAAATTGTAAACCAAAGTTTTAATTTTACACTAGCTTCAGTAGATGAAAATAAAACAAGTTTAGAAGATTTTAATGGAACAGTATGTAGTAGAATCTTAGATACACTAGATAGTTCATATAAAAGTGATTGGAGTGAGTCTCATTTTATTTCAGCCCAATCTAAACAAATCACATTTACTACACCATCTGCCGTAAAAAGAGCAAAAGTATTTATTAGTTGGAAAAAAGATGTTTATGATTCTTGTCCATTAATAATGGAAGATAATTCTACAACATCTTCAGACCTTTTCGCAATTAGACCCTATAAATTTAATCTAAATCAAATTACACAAGCTTATGCTGGAGAAAATTTCTTACTATCTAGTGATGCTTATGATATTAACTTAAATAATACAACTGACTATAATGAGAGTTTATCATCTCTAAACCTTAGTGCTAATGAACTAAACATTAGTGCTGGTATAGATTGTAAAACAGGAACTGAAACTTTTAACCACTCCAACATAAATTTTAAAGATGGCTTAACACCAGATTTTAACAGCTCATTTAGTGGTTTAGCTAAGTATTTAAACTTAACTTTAAAAGAGGAAGCAGGAAGTGAGTTTGCTATTGTAGATGCTTTAGATACTAACGATTCACAACGATTTATAGAGCCTAATGAGTTAAATATAACTGTTTTACCTTATGAATTGAATGTAACACTCAGTGAAATAAAAGCAAGTACAAATAGTAACTGGATATATGTGGCAAATCTTAACGATATGAATATATCAGTTGGAGCAAAAATTCAAGCTAATAATAAACAACATCAAATCCTAAAAGATTTTAACTCAACTTGTTATGCTAAAGATATAAACATAACATTTAAGTTAAAAACTGATGGTAATAATTCTTTAGATATAAACTATACAACAAACAATATTTTTAGTGATGGTTCAACTTTTAAGAATCAAACTCTTGGAGATATTAACCAAACTGTAACCATTTTAGCTACAAATATAAAAAATGGTGTTGGTGATGTAAACTTAACTTTTAATGTAGATAGAAAATATTTTAATCCTATAAATCCATTTTCAATTAGTGGTGTAGGTGTAGATATAAATAGTACAAATATATCTAAATATAATTATAATAACTCTGATTTTACAGATGGAAATATAACATTTTTTTATGCTAGATTAAAAGTAAAAGATATAGAAAGTACACAAGATGAAACTAAACATATTATAGAGATAGAAGTATATAACAATACACCATCTTTATATACAACAGGATTTACTCAAAACTCACTAAATTGGTATAAATCAAGAAATCATTCAAATAAATTATTTGGTGATATTATAACTATAGAAGCAAGTAAAAATTCTACTCTTGGTGCTGTTCCTGTGTTTAATGTAACAGACATAGATGAGCCATCTAATGGAGAAATATATATAAAAATAGATAAATTAGTAGGAACTTATACTCTACATATTCAAACTCAATCTTGGTTATGGTATATTTTAAAAAATTATGGAAAAGAGTATGACTATACAAGTAGTAGTAATTGTACTCAACACCCTTGTTTTTCATATACATATAAAGATATAGAACTACTAAAAAATATCTCATCTGGAAAATTTCAAGGTGGTGATTTTATAATTAAAACTAACAACAACCATAGACGAAGAGGTGTTAAACTTTTTAGGTAATAAAAAAGTTTATTTGTGTACAATAAGAAAAACTAACTAAAAGATAATTTATGAATAATGCGACACATATAGCAATAATTATGGATGGTAATGGTAGATGGGCTGAACTTCAAGGTAAAAAAAGAGTTAAAGGGCATGAAGCTGGTGCTAATGTTGTTAGAGAAATTACAACTTACTGCTCAAACCATCAAGATATAGAACGACTTACACTTTATGCTTTTTCAACTGAAAACTGGAAAAGACCTAGACTTGAAGTGGAGTTTCTTATGAAACTTTTAGAAAGATATCTAAAAAAAGAGTTACCTGAGTACCTAAAAAATAACATCCGTTTTGAGCCTATTGGTGATTTAAGAGCATTTTCTAAATCTTTACAATTAACTATAAAAGATGTTCAAGAAAAAACTGCTCATTGTGATGGACTTGTTCAATCTTTAGCTTTAAATTATGGAGCAAAAGATGAGATACTTCGTGCTATAAACAGTATAAAAAAATGTGAAGAAGATATAACTCAAGAGATGCTTAGTAATGCTCTTGATTGTAAGCATAATGTTGACCTACTTATAAGAACAGGTGGTGACCATAGACTATCTAACTTTTTACTTTGGCAGTCAGCTTATGCTGAACTTTTCTTTTGTGATACTCTGTTTCCAGATTTTACACAAAATGAATTAGAAAAAATACTAAAAAAATTTACAAAAATTGAGAGAAGATTCGGAGGATTAAAATAATGGATATAGCTATTTTTACACTACTAGGAGTTCTTTTAGGCTCATTTTTAAATGTTGTGATTCTTCGTATACCTAAAGATGAAAGTATTGTACACACATCATCACACTGTTTTAGTTGTAATACACCACTAAAGCCTTGGCATAATATTCCTATATTATCTTGGATTTTTTTAGGTGGAAAATGTTCTTTTTGTAAAACAAAAATCTCCATACAATACCCACTTATTGAGTTTTCATCTGGTTTAATCTTTTTTATACTAGCAACAAAATACTCAGTAAGTCTTCCTTTACTACTTGTAGGTTTTAGTTTCTTAACTCTTCTAGCTTTATCTATGATAGATTTTAAGTACAAAATGATTCCAGATAGTCTAAACCTTCTAGCTATTGTTTTTGCTGTTTTTGGTGCTTGGAGTATAAGTGGTGTTTTTCACAATTTACAAAATGCTCTTTTGTTTGCTGGTGGATTTACTCTACTTAGATTTACACTTTCATATATCTTGACTTCATCAGTTAAAAGAGAGATGAAAAAAACTGAAACATCTTGGAACAAAAACTACCATAGATACCCTTTCATAGAAGCTATGGGTGAAGGTGATATTATGGTTTCAGCTACAATGGGAGCTTTACTTGGTGTTGAACTAACCTTAGTTGCTATTTTCTTATCTGCCCTTTTAGCTTTACCTGTAATGTTAGAGGCTCAAAAAGGTTCAGAAGAGGAGAAAAGAGTTCCATTTGTTCCATTTTTGGCACTGGCAACTTTTATTGTTTTTATATTAGACACACCTATTTTAAACTATATTGAGGCTAACTATTAATTATGGATAAATTAGAAAAATATATTGTAAACAACCTATCTTCACTTTTTTTCTCTATGTTATTACCACTTTTCACCATAGCTTCTATGGTGTTTTTAATTAGACTATCTATTGCTACTTCTGTAATTCAGGTTAGTGCTTTTGAGATGTTTAAACTATACTTGTTTATTTTACCTGACATTATTTTTTATACTATGCCATTAACATTTTTCATAGCAGCAGCACTTGCTATGAACAAACTATCAACAGATAATGAAATGGTTGTACTTTTTTCATTAGGTATTAGTCCAAATCTAATTATTAAAACTCTATCTAAACCTGCTCTATTCCTTAGTTTTTTAATGTTAACTAACTATCTTGTCATAGCTCCATATACGAAAACATTATCAGATAATTTCATTGAACAAAAAAAGACAAATGCTCATCTAAATTTATCTGCTTCTGAATTTGGAAATAAGTTTGGTCAGTGGTTAGTTTTTATAGAGGAAAATAATCCTGATGGTAGTTATAAAAATATGGTTTTATTTAAAAAAACAGATAATGAAGAGGTAATTATTAGTGCTAAAAGAGCAGAAATAGTTAATGAAAAAAATATACTAACATTAAAACTTTTTAAAGGTAAAGGCTACACATATTCTAAAGAAAAATTTTCTGAAATCATTTTTAAAGAGATGGATTTAAATAATAGATTAGACTCTGAATATATACAATATAAATCTGCTTTTAGTTATTGGAAATCTGAAAAACGACATAAAAGAAAAGATAATATGCTAGTTGTTCATACACTGCTTAGTCTTTTTCCTCTTTTTAGTATTTTTTTAGTTGCTAGTATAGGAATCGTTCATTCGCGACATCAAAAAAATATGACCTATTTATTTATTTTTCTTGGTATTCTTGGTTATTATGGAGCAACACTTACTTTACAAAAAATTATAGGGTTTTACACTATACCGATAGTTACTATTGCTTGGTTAAGCATAACTTTTTTCATATATAAGAAAAAGATTCTTTCAAGATTCTAAATGAGAGTAGCTTTAACTATAGCCTATGATGGCTCTTCATATTTAGGTTCACAAATACAAAAAGAGACAACAAATACCATTTTTGGTGAGCTTGAAAATGTACTCTCTAAAATAAATATAGATTTTAGGGTTGTAGCTTCAGGAAGAACAGATAAAGGAGTTCATGCTACTGGTCAAGTTTGCCATATAGATATTCCACAATATTGGAATGATTTAGTTAAATTTAAAAGAGTTCTAAACTCTATGCTTCCAAATTCTATTAAGATTAAACATATTAAAAAAGTAGATGATGAATTTCATGCTAGATATAGTGCTAAAAAAAGGGTTTATCGTTATGTTATAAAACAAGATTCTTCAAACCCTTTTGAGAATCAATTTATAACTTTTATAGATAAAGTAGATTTTAAAACCTTACAAAATAACATAAAACTTTTTATAGGTGAACATAACTTTATAAACTTTATTAAAACAGGTAGTGACACTAAAAGTAGTGTAAGATTCATATATAAAGCATTCGCCTACACTTACAAAGATTCTATTATATTAAATTTTGAAGCAAACGGTTTTCTTCGTTCACAAATTAGGCTAATGGTTGGTTCTCTTCTACAACTCAATAAAAAAGAGATAAAAGAACAATTAGCGTGTACAAATATACACAAAATTAAACCAGCACCTAGTAATGGCTTATACTTAGCAAAAATTAAATACTAATCTGCTATCCTCTTACTAACAAAATTAAAAATAAAGAATTAAAAATGTTTGAAAATGTAAAACTTCCTGAGGGTATGAACCCTGAAACTTTAGAACACTTAATGAATCCAAAAAACTACGGTAAACTAGACAGTGCAAGTGGTATTGGTGTTGCTTTAGATGAAAAAACAAAAGAGTATGTTATCTTTTATACTCTTTTAGATGGCGAGATTATAAAAGATGTAAGATTCGCTACAAATGGTTGTCAAGATACTTTAGTAATTGGTTCGATGTTTACAGAGATGATAAAAAATAATGATTTAGAGTATGCTAATGGTGCTATACAAAAAATGCACGAAAAGTTAGGAAACTTAACAAAACAACAACAAATATGTGCTGAGATAGTTTTTAGTGCCTTTATAGCTTCTATGAAAAACTATGAGAATCTATCTAATGGTGAAACAGAAGAATTACACCTATTTAAGATGAAAGATAGTTGTGATGCTGTTGGTTTAGGTGGGGAGAATACAGAAGATGAATAAACTATACCAAGCAAAGCACGAATTATGGTTACACATAACTTTTAGTTCATTTGCTATTGAAAATGAAGAGATTAAATCTCGCCTTTACGATTTTTCTATGATAGCATTTAGACATATGAAATGGGTGGGTAGTTCAGTTTTAGAATCTGGTGAAAACTATAATTATGACAGAAATATGATTCTTTATAAACAAGATTCCGTATTTGAAATTTTAAACTCACTAAAATTAAAAATTGAAGAGATTCAAGAGCTATATTTAGACACAGTACTTTTTCAAAGAATTAAAACAGATGAAATATACCTTTTAGAGTATATTTCAGAAACTTTAAAAAATGAAGAAAATAATCAACCAATCACATCATTCAATATGAAAAGAAAATGGTTAGATAAAAACTTAGCTCAAGAACAAATAGACGCATTAACAGTTTTTTTGTTTGATGAATCTTATAAAGAATATGAACTTATCTTAGTTTACGCATATATGCAAGCAAGAACAAACGATATATTACAATTCAATATTTATCAAGATTTAATTGACGAATCTCATTTTCACCTAAAATCTTTTGGAAATATGATGGCAAAACTTGGAATCTTAGCTCTACCTAGAGAACTTCACGAATTGACATATATTGTAGATGATTTACAACAATTTATTGTAGATGGAATCGCTGAAGAGGAAGCTGCGAAAATTATGTGTAAAGAGTTGAGTGATGCTGTAAAAGATGAAGAGTTATCTAAATTCTTTGATTTTATAAATTTTCAAGAAAACTATCATATAGAACTTATGAAAAAATTACTTCAGTAAAAAAGGTAACTTATGAACTATCCTTATAAAATAAAAAATTTAACACTACCTAGCTTTTTTAACAGTTCAGTTTTATTACATAAGGATAAACCTTTATTTGCTTATGCTGGAGAGAAACCTTTTTCATACTCTGAATTTAAAAACAAAGTTGATAGTACAGTAAAACTACTTCAAGATAGTGGTATAAAAAAAGATGATAAAGTTATTTTATTATCAGAAAATATGCCACATTGGGCTGTAGCTTACTTCTCTGTTACATATTTTGGTGGGGTGATTGTCCCTATATTGACAGATTTTCATACTGATGATGTTCATAGAATTATAGAACATTCAGAAGCAAAAGCTGTTTTTGTTTCAAAAAAGTTTCAAAAAACTATTGAAAAAAGTACAACAAAGAATCTTAAGGTAGCTATTAATTTAGATAGTTTAGAACTTATAGATTCTCTTAGTAATACGGAATATATCGCAACACAACCTAAAGAATACGAACAAACTACACCTAAGGAAGATGATTTAGCTGGTATTATCTACACTTCAGGAACAACTGGTAACTCTAAAGGGGTTATGTTATCTCATAAGAATCTTGTTACTAATGCCCTTTCAACATTTGAAAAAATAAAAATAGAATCTAAAGATATATTTTTATCTATCTTACCTTTGGCACACACTTTTGAGTGTACTACTGGTATGTTAGTTCCTATTTTAAATGGTGCTTCAGTTTACTACATTAAAAAGCCACCTACTCCATCTGTACTTTTAAAAGTGTTTGCTAGTGTTAAACCAACTATCATTTTATCTGTTCCATTAATTATAGAAAAAATCTATAAAACCAAAGTTTTACCAACATTTACAAACTCTTTTTATATGAAATTCTTATATAAGATTCCATTCATTAGAAAAGAGTTAAACAAAATTGCTGGAGCTAAACTCATAAAAAGTTTTGGTGGTAGACTAAAAATATTTGGACTTGGTGGCGCTCCACTCTCCCCTTATGTTGAAAAATTTTTAAATGAGGCAAATTTCCCCTATATGGTTGGTTATGGACTAACTGAAACTGCTCCACTTTTAACTGCTGGTATATTTACAGAGAAACAAAAGATTAAATCTGCTGGAACACCTTTTTATGGTGTAGAGATTAAAATAAAAAATCCTAATAAAAAAACTGGTGAGGGTGAGATTCTTGCTCGTTCTCCAAGTATTATGATGGGTTATTACAAAAATGATGAACAAACTGCTGAAGTTATGGAAGATGATTGGTTTTTAACAGGTGATTTAGGTTACTTAGATGATGAAGGTTACCTTTTCATAAGTGGTAGAAGTAAAAATGTTATCATAGGCTCTTCAGGGGAAAACATATACCCTGAACAGATAGAATCTCTTATAAATAGAGATGCCATTATAGCCGATTCTCTTGTGATGTTAAGTGATTCTAAGCTAATAGCTAGAATCCATCTGGACTATGAAAAACTAGATAAAAACATAAAAAAAGATAAGATTAAAAATTTACTAGAATCAAAAAGAGTGGAGATAAACTCTCAGCTATCATCTTTTTCAAGAATGAATAGTTTTATAGAACAGGAGGAGGAGTTTATAAAAACCCCTACTAAAAAAATAAAAAGATTCTTATATACTAAGAATTAGAATCTTTTGAATCTCTGTTTAATTTAACATTAATTCTTCTTCCTATTTTTTGAGGAGCATCATATTTATCTCTTGCTGTTCCATCATAACGGTGATTTCTTTCACCAGACTTTCCTGAAAATATAGCTTTTCCATTGTCATCTTTACCTAAAAATTTATTTGGTGCTTTTTTCTTTTTAGCCCATTTATCATCAGAATCTGATTTTTTGAACTCTTTTTTAAACTCTTTTTTTGGTTTATCTTGAGTTTTTGCTTCGTATCTTTTTTGAGCAACATCTCTTATTTGCTCTTTAGTAAGCTTCTTTCCACCCTTGTCATTAGAGAAAGTCTCTTTTTGAACTTCATACTCAAAACCTTCTATAATCTCTTGCTTAATAGCACGACCTAAAAGCATCTCAATTTGGTATAAACTTTTTTGCTCTTTTGGGTTTGAAATAGTTAAAGCTTTAACAGTTGCTTTACTTACTCTAGCCATATAAACTATTGATTTATCTGGAACATCAAAGCTTATAACAACCTCATAAGTTGTTTCTTTATCTTTGTAAAGCTCTTTATCTTCAACAACAGTTACAGATTTATCTTCTAACGATTCTTTTAATTTAGACGGATTACTTAAACAAACAACAACTATGTTTGATGAAGATTCTTGAGCTATAAGTTTGTTTAAAAGTTCTATCTTTTTAGAATCTTCACAAGGGTGAATACGGTGGTTATTTGGTTTAATTGTTATGCTGTTTGTTGACATATAGAGTTCCTAGTTAATATATATGAAATTATACCCATATTCCTCTAAATAATAAGAATCTATTAGTAATCCATCTGTTTAGATACAACAAGCTGTATGTTTTCTTTTATATTTTTTATCTTCTCTTCAGTAACAGAAGCAATGACAAGTGAATTTTTATCTTTTAAATACTCTGTTATATTTTCTTCTACATTATCTATTTTTACTTGACTCAAAATCATAAAGTCATCGCCTTCAACTCTAAACACTATTTTATCTTCATAAGTTTTTTGTAAAAAATAAGCAAATTCAATTAAAAATAAATCGCCTTTTTTCCAACTATATTTTCTATTAAACTCAGAAAAATTATGTAATTTAATGTTATATATATAAACATCCTTACTATTTATATAATATCTAATAATTAATTCTAAATAATCTATAACAAATAAGTTTGTCAATCTATCTTTATAAAAATAAGAAAATCTTTGTTCCTCAATATCTGTTTTTGGTAATTGTGAGATAGATACATCAATATCACAATCTTTTAGAGCAATCAATGCCGATTTAACTACATCTGGATGAAAGTGTATTTCACTTAACTCTTTAAGTTCATTAAGAGCATCTTCTATACTCTTTCTTGGCTTATAAACTCTATTTGTTGTCATAGCATCAAAAGCATCAGCAACCATCATAATTCGACTTAATGGTCTTATCTCATCACCTTTTAAACCTCTTGGGTAACCACTACCATCATATTTTTCATGATGTTCTCTCATAATTTCAGATATAACTTTATACTGGTCTATCTTTCTTAACATCTCATAACCAGCATTTAAATGTTCTTGTATAAGTTTATACTCTGTAAAATCTAGTTTATTTGGTTTAAGTAAAATAGAATCTGGTGTAGATATTTTTCCTATATCATGTAACCAAGCAGCATTTTTAACTAACTCTATATCCGCCTCACTATAACCCATCTCTTTGGCTATTAAAACACAGTATTTAGCAACTCTTTTTGTATGTCCCGCCGTATAAGAATCTCTTGATTCTATCATATCAATCATAGAGTGAATTATCTGCTCTTGATTTTTTACTTTTTCATCTTCTAGTACTAAAATTTTATTTTCATCTGTTTTATCTCTAAAAATAGTTACAGAACCTACAATCTCATTCTCAATATATAATGGAGTTGTCGTCATAGAAACATTTAAAAATGAACCATCTTTTTTTATTAAAAACTCATTGTCATTTGTATATATATCTCCATCCAATAAAGTTGTATGTACCTTACAATCTTTTGCTAAAATTGGAACATTATGGATATCTTTATAATGGATATAATCATGTATATTTTTATTTAAAAGGTCATTTTCTTGAAACCCTAGTAACTTTAAAGCTTCTTTGTTAATAAAAGTAGTTTTATTCTGAGTATCTAGTGTATATATGCCATCTCTTATACTTTGAGCTATATCTGAAAACCTTTTTTCACTATGTTCTAGTCTATTTTTTTGTTCAAATATTTTCAGATATAAAACTATTTTATTTATAAGTTGATTATCATCAATTGGTTTTGTTAAGTAGTCTATAGCCCCTATTTCATAACCATGAGCAATAAACTCTTCACTTTTAAATACTGCTGTAACAAAAATAATAGGGATATGTTTTGTTTTTTTATTTGATTTTATCATTTTAGCAAGTTCAAAACCATTAATATCTGGCATTTGAATATCACAAAGAATCAAATCAATTTTAGTAGTAAGTAAAACATCTAAAGCTTCTTTAGAACCTAAAACTTCTATGGAATTTACATTTTCTATAGTAGTTAACAAAGCATTTAATGTAAATAGATTATTTTTATTATCATCAACACATAAAATATTATATTTACTATTTATATTTGACAAACTTTATTCCTTCCTGTCTCTTTAGCTTTATAAAGTGCTTCATCTGCTCTTAGTATCATCTCTTTTAATGTATCATCCATTTTAAATTCTGTTATTCCAAAACTACAGGTTATATTTTTAGGTATATTAAATTTTTTCTTCTTAATATGTTTTCTTAAA
>Ga0256824_10000499_pt1 | contig 15194 bp, 8 predicted proteins | sample CV67metaG_FD_191570 | JGI IMG/M metagenome (GOLD analysis project Ga0256824, IMG submission 191570) | Hydrothermal vent microbial communities from East Pacific Rise, Pacific Ocean - CV67 | ecosystem: Environmental > Aquatic > Marine > Hydrothermal vents | place: Pacific Ocean: East Pacific Rise...
TAAATAGCTAAGTATAGGCTTCTCGCGTAGGGTCGGTTTACCGACCATAAAATAGGCATTTGTCTCACTTTATGGTCGATGAATCGACCCTACTTTTCCAAAACAAACCCAGCCCTCTCCATCCCATTAAATTCAGTCATTTTAACCATGCTGTACCCCATCATATCTTCAAACACAACCTCATCACCTACCTTTAACACTTTTTCAAAAAAGTACTCACCGATAAAATCTCCTTGTAAACAAGAGTTTCCTGAAAGTTCATAATGGTAAGGGGTGGAAGAACGCTGTGTCCCTTTCACTTTAAGACGTAACTTTACAATAGCAACATCAAGTAGATGGGTCTCGGTTGAGGTGTCCAAAATCACCACCTCTTGCCCTGAAATAGTGACGATATCTAAAACTGTACAGATAAAATTGCCACAGTTTTTCACCACCGATTCCCCTGGCTCAAAAATAAGTTGAATATGGGGGTAAGAGCTATTAAATTGCTGAACCATTTTTAGGAAACTTTCCACTTCATAACCCTCATCTGTAAAATTATGCCCTCCCCCAAGGTTTAACCATTTGAGTTGAGGCAATACCCTTTGGTAATTTTCTAAAATATGGTCAAGTAGTATCTGTAGCCCCTGAGCTGAACTTTGAAACAGTACATGAAAATGTAAACCCTCTAAGTTCACAAATTCATCTGGATTATGGGAATAAGCTTCCATAAACTCTACATGGTCTACCCCCAAACGGGAATATGGCACATTGGGGTTAATATAATCAGGAATCGGTAGATGCAACTTAGGATTAATCCTTAGACCTTTTGAGGCTTTAAAGGTTTTGTTCTCAAACAGTTTCCACTGATTTAAAGAGTTAAAAGAGATACTATCTACCCCCTCTGCTAAAAGCTGAACCTCATCCTCTTTAAAGGCAGGTGTATAAAGATGTATATATTCTCCATTTGCCTTTTTCGCCATATTTATCTCTTTACTTGACCCAACACTCATACCCGAAAGTTTTGAGCTTATTAGGGGTAAAACGGTGGCTTCATTGAAACTTTTTAGAGTATGGAGTATCTTAACCCCACTCTTTTGTTCTAAAAAAGCAATTTTCTCTAAATTCTCTTCTAAACTTTTTTTCTCCATAATAAAACAAGGTGTTCTATACTCTCTATTCATACCACTTTTTCCAACCTTCATCATAATATTTTATCAACCTATGGGTACTTAACTTATTCTCTTCAACCTCTACTTCTCCCATATCGGGGGGAAAAACAACCATTTTAGTTAAAGTATTATGGTCTAAATATTTTAATCCTCCTAAAGGCTCTTCCTCAAAATCTAAAGGGAATCTTCCCCCCATAACAAAACCCCACTCTCCAAAACTAGGAACATAGGTATGATATCCTGTAGTATAAAGTTTTGTTTTCTCCATCGTTTTTTTTATCGACCAAAATGCTTTACGTGTATACATTGGTGAACTCGCCTGTGTTACCATCACCCCTGACTTTGAAAGTTGTTTACTTAAAAGTCTGTAGAAAGTTTCACTATAGAGGCGACTGAGTGAAATATTGTTTGGGTCAGGTAAGTCTAAAATAATCACATCAAATAATACCTTTGCATTCTCTATAAATTTCCAAGCATCTTGATTTATAACTTTTACTTTACTATTTTTATAGGAGTGGTCGTTAAGCTCACTTAAAACCTTATGCTCTTTAAAGAGTGTCGTGATGGCTGAGTCGAGATCTACCAATGTTACATGTTTAACATCATCATACTTCAATACTTCACGAAGAGCCATCCCATCACCCCCACCTATAATCAATATATTTTCATGCACTTTAGCATTCATCATCGGAGGATGAACCAAAGATTCATGGTAACGATGTTCATCTATACTGTCAAACTGTATCGCCCCATTGATATAAAACTGAATCCTATGGTTTTGTTCGGTCACTACGATTTTTTGATAGGGGGTTTGTTTCGTATAGATGATGTTATTTTTATACAACTTGTTCTCTATCATGGTGGTTAACTGATTTGACTTCAAAAACCCTGTCACTAAAATAAGAAACACAACAAAAAGATAAACAAGATATCGTTTGCTTAATAAGTTACGAAAAATATACCAAGCCATAGCCCCAACAAAGAGGTTAATCATCCCAAACAGAAAAGAGGTCTGCATCAGTCCAAGCTTAGGAACTAAAACCAAAGGGAAAAGAAGTGAAGCAAACAAAGCTCCAATATAATCTACGGTAAAAACATTCGATATATTGGTCTTTAGGGAGAAGCTCTCTTTGAGTATACGGATAATCAGAGGAATCTCTATCCCCAACATTGCTCCGAGCGAGATGGTAATCAAATAAAGAAAGGCATCATAATTGTCAATATAAGCAAAAGCGAAAAAGAGAACAAAAGCAGAAAACCCACCCACCAAAGCGATGGTAAGTTGTAGCCGAACAAAAGCCCTCTCTAAGTTCTCCTCTATAAAACGAGAAAGCCAAGCCCCTATCCCCATAGAGGACATAAACAAACCGATGACCAAAGAGAAGTGATAGATGGAATCACCCAAAAGATAAGAGGACAACGTCCCCTCTAAAAGCTCATAGATAAGCCCACAAATAGCAATAAGAAACGTACCAAAAAGAAGTGCTACTTCTTTAACTCGATTGTTTTCCATTAACGGATGGCTGATGAGATAATCATACCTAGCGAAATAATAATCGCCCCCAATACAATAGCCAAAGCAATATTACCCTCTTGGGCTATTTTTTTGTTCACTGAATACTTGGTTGCCACTTCGATGAGTGTTAAAACCAAGAAAAAAACTGCAATACCTAAACCAGCATAAATAAGTGCCGAAATAGCACCTGTTATTTGAAATGTTTCCATACAAACTCCTAATTTTTTGGATTATACTATAGTGTTTGTATAAATGTCAAAGGGGGATGGTTTTTTTTGAATTATTTATATCTCTATCTTCACATCCGTAAAATTATTCTGCATATACTCCAAAACATCATCATAAATATCTCTGTCATAAAAGTTCAAAAATTCATGACTATCTTTCAAATGACACTCTGCTTTCCAAACACGACTAAAATCTAAAATATAACAGCTATATTTTCCATATCGTTGAGTATTGTTTGGATGAAGAAAAAGTACATTTTTATTGTCTATTTTTTCTATGGAGTACGTTCCTGCACTGCTAGAGTTGTTCTCTGTTCGTTGACGAAAGGTGTTATTTTCTCCAAAAGCCAAACCATTTAAAACTGACCCCTCAAAAGTTTTACTCTGATACTCCTCTACAAATGCTTCCAAGTTATCATAAGAGCTATTATTTAGCAAATCTTTAACTTTATAAAAATTTGAGAGATAGCTCAACTTACTTTTATAGACCTTACCCTCTATAGCAATGTTTGAGCTATATTCCTCTAGTTTTTCTATTTTTATCTTATCTTCAGCCAATAAAATAAACTGAAATATTTTCTGACCATCCATATCAGACTCTATACTACCATTATCCTTTAAACGATAAGTAGCATCTAGCATCGCCCCTCTTTTCCCATTAACAAAGATCTGTTGCTCTTTGGTATCTACTTCATAACTATTGGAGTTAAAATCAAAATATTTATAAATTAGGTTACTATTTATACCATCTATCTCAGTTAAATCGTAGCGTTGTCGGTGGTCTACAAAGTTTAGTTTAAAGCTGTAGAGGGGTTTATTTTTGAAGCTATTTTTGATTGATTCATTTGTATCAGGAGAAGAGGATGAACCTCCTCCACAATCAATAAATAAGAGTACACTTAGTAGCATTATTACCTGTTTGAGCATTTCAGACTCCTTTATCGTAAAACATGAACAACATTCAAACAGTTATCTCTATTGGTCACTTCTACAGAAAATTTTCCTCCTGTTTTCATCTTTTTCAAATAAGTTGCATGTGCAGAAGTAATAGAATAGCCTCTACTTGTTTTTACAAATTTAAAGTCAGTAATACCATAACAGATTCTTCTAGGTTCATTTCTTCTTAATATACGGTCATGCCAAGCACACTCTCCTTTTTTTAACTTTGTATGGTTAGTTGCATTTTTAAAATTGATGGTCAGACGATTTTTAAAGTAAGTTGTTTTCATACTGTTACCTGCTACACAGTTTAATCTATAAGAGTGAGCAGGAGTTGTTAAACAAGTGGTCTTTTTTAAATCTCCTGAAACTTTGGCACTTCTTCCTTTTCTAATAATTTTAGTATGATTTCCTGTTACATCCCAATAATAAATTTTGACATCATGACTTCCTCTGTTTGAAATTTTTCTCATATGGTTCTGAAATGTTGACAAACTAGAATTATCATGAATTACAAAATTAGAGTAGTGTCTAATTGAACCATCTAACGCATTATTGGCAAAACCAACTTTAACTTTACACTCTTTTGCATTTAAAGAGCAAACTAGTATTAAACCTAATGCTAGGGTTACTATTTTTTTATCTATATTTTTCATAATTTTTTCCTTTTTAATGTATAAAAAGAATAACTAAAGCTATTCTTCATTATTACTTCTAACACATAAAGTATATTTGAGCTTAATCGACGTATACCTTTGCGACCCTTCTCTTACTCCTGTTTCTAAATCCATATACCATATAAAGACTCCTGTTCTTGATGATGAACTACTCCAATATTTATTTGATAGAATGGAATCATTAAATGGAGATTTTACTGAAGGTTGAAATTTTGTTCTATCTACAATTGATTCAAGTTCATTAATATTGGGAAGTCGCCAATCTTCTTGATTATTTATTATCAATGCTTCACATTGTTTAATTGCATCTTCCCAGTTCATTTCTGCTATTTGATTATATTCATTAAAACTAGGGGTTATTTGCCACTCTAATTGAGTTTTATTATCTATAAATGTAGGAATAGTACCATTAATTGAATAGAGAGGTAATAGTATACCTATACTTAAAAGTATTGCTGTTTTCATTATTTATCCTTTAAAATTATTTAATATTTTTATTTATCAAAAATACATCGAACATATATCTTATTAACAGAAATAGGACTTTTCCCTTCTGCTTTTACAATTCCATTAGAGAAATTAATAACCCAAGCCAAAGACTCTGAAGTTAAATATTTATCAGATGACCAATATTTGCTACTATAATCTGAACTATCGTTTATATTGTTAAACTTTTCATTTATCATAATTTCATTATGATTTATCTCTGAAATATCAATAAGTTCTTTTATTGTAGGTAATCGCCATCCATCTCCTTTAGCTTCACAATAATCTTTAGCTTCACTCCAAGTTTTAGATAAAGTTTTTACATCCTCATCATCTTGCCAAACCAATCCTGTTACATGATCAATAACCATTTGAGTTGTATCATCTCGTGTATATTCAGGAGTTAATCCTTTTTGATAAAATCCATCATCATGTATGCTTTTATCTGTTGTTTCATCTCCATTTTGTTTATAGCTTTTGGTTTGACCAGTTTTTTTAATACCAATATAGCCATTATTTGCATTTTTAATACAGTAATCAACTGAACTACTTGCTCCTTCATCATCAGTTACAGTTAACTTAAAACACATAGGATAAAGTTCTTTGGTTAACCCCTCTAGTTCAATAATATCAGAAGTTGGATTATCGGTAAGCATTAACTTTGCCCCTCTAATATGACTCCAATTATAACTCCATAAACTACTGTCATCATCAGTTACAATTGCTGTGATTTTGTAAGAGTTTGAGGGGATTAATTGCTCTTCTACATCTATTTGAATAGCTGGTGGAAAGTTAATAGTTAAACTATTTGAGTTTGCATCCTCACCAATATTAAATTTCACTGTTTTTGTATCACCATTAACATTTGAAATTTTTATTTGTAACAATATATCTGTTTCAGTTACTGATTTACTATATATAGTATCTAATGTAGATTCAACAGTACTGGATAGTATTCCTGTAGATGTATTAAATGTTCCACCTGAGAATGAACTTAACTCGTAATCTATAGCATTATTGATAACAAAATGAATATTAATATCATTTCCATTACTGTCATGTGTTATACTTTTGACTAAAGGTAATAAGTTAATAACAGCTGTTACCTCTTCTAATGGTAATACTATAGAACCTGTTACTAACTCATCTTTGCTAATCGTAGTACCTACTTTAGTTTTAAAAAGTATATTACCACTGTTATCTTTTGCAATAACCAATACATCATAAGGAGCTAAAGAAAAATCTAAGTTGATTCCAATTTCCCATTTGTTAGTCACAGCATTTTTAATCATAGAAGCATTTTTAATAGAAGCTATTCCATCTTTCGAAATAGTTATGCTTACGGTAGCCACATCATCTCGGTTCACCTTTTGATAACCCTCTTTAGCCTGTTTAGAACTCTTGAACTCTAGGATTAATTTGGTTTGTATTTTAGAGGAGTTCGTAGATCTATTAGAACCACCTTTACCTTCACCACACCCAATTAGAGCAAAGAGCATTGTTATAACTATTGTAATAGTTAAAAACTTTTCTTTCATTGTTTATCCTTTATTGAATTTATACATATTATTAAGTATTTAAAAATAGTATACAACCAAAAAATGAGAAAAAACAAAGGAAGAAATGAGAAGAAAATGAGAATTCTTTAACTAAAATTAAACAAATTATCTCTTCTTCAAAATCAATTATATTTCATGATATTCTTTGCTTACCACATCTAATGAGAAAGTACCCTCTTCTGTACCATCTGAACGCCATAATTTATATTTACTTTCATCTTCTACTTCAAAAAAGAGCAGACCATTTTTTACATCAAGCGATTGAATAATCGACTCTGTAAACTCTTTTACTATTTTTGTCCCTATCTCTGTACCATCTGATACCCACAAGCTATTCTCTTCGGAAACAAAATAATACTTACCATTTAATACTTTAGGAGCTTTATTCAAATAATTATAAATGCTATTTAGTGAAATAGATTTTAATTGTTTTGTACCATCTGTTGAACCATCACTTATCCATAGACCTTCTGCATCATTGTTTTGTTGAGACTTATTATAATTAAAGCAGACTAAGAAAATAAATCTATTCTCATCTATACCACTCATCCCTACTATTTCTGCCTCACTGTCTCTATTGGAGTCTATATCTTTAATCAATTTTGTACCTATCTTTGTTCCATCACTAACCCATAAAGAGTTATCACTATTAATATCAAAAGCATTAAAATATAATCTATTTTTCATCGTTATCATTTGATTTTTATCATTATATAAATTTAATGATTTTACTTTATTAGAGGGAAGAAATTTGTATAATTTACTATAGTTAGTATAAGAACCAAAGTTATAACTTACTAAAGAAAGTGGAGATAACCCTTGATTGGTAGCTTTCCATAATGTTACATTACTATCTTGTTTTGTAAAATAAAAAAGCTGATTATTACTATTTGTAAGCCAATATGGATTATTAATATTTTCTATCAACGTAATATTATTGTCTTTAAATAAATAAGTATGATGTATACTACGATCTTCAGATAATGCTGAAAATATAATTTTAGTAGTCAATAGAGTATCATCAAAAACAGCATGATTTTCATTTATAACTTGACCAATAGGTGAAACAACTCCATTAGAATTCAGAGTAAACATATCACTTGGAGTAGGATAACTGTGGAGAATTAAAGGAAATAAATATTTTTTGGTTGAAAACAGTAGAGAACTAAACTCCCTACTTACTGCTTCATTTGTAATCAATCCTAGTTTATCAGTTTTCCATAATGTTTTTTTGTAATTCTCATCTCGTGCAAGATAGTAGTAACTATCAAGAAAAGATATATATCTAGTTACATTATCAACATTTACTTCTCTATTGTTCTCAACTGAAATCTTTTTTGTACCCAAGAGTGAACCATCACTAACCCATGGAAATAATGTATTGTCGTCTTTTCCTTTACCTGAAAAGATATAAAATTCTTTATTGGAGATTGGAATAATGACAATGTTTTCATCTGACGAAGTAGACTCTACACCGTTAACCATCGAAGTCAATACAAAATAGTATTTTACATTTTTTTCCAAGTTATCTATTGTCTTATTAGAATCAGCTATATCCTCTATTTTCATTCCTCCATTTAGTGTTAAATAATCACTTAAATCATCAATAGATGAGAAACTTTCTTTAGCATAAAAAAGAGTATAGCTCTCTGCATCAGGAACTTTTTTCCAATTTAATAAGAGTGAATTTCTTGAATCTATTGTTGAAAAAAGAGCAAGTTTGACACCAATGATATAACTATCATAGGTATCTAAATAATTCTCATGTGTAGCATGAATTGTAATTTCAGTAGAGCCTAAGTTACCTGTTAAATGTACAACTCCTTTATCATCGACCAAGGCAATATTTTCATTGCTCGAACTATAAGTTTTATTGCTATCTCTAACCGAAGAGTTACCTTTGCGTGTAAATGTTTTTATATTATTTGTCAAGTTTATATCAGCTCCTGCATCTATTGTCATATTACCTAATGAAATAGTTAAAAGATAAGAGTCTTCTTCTAATTTATAACCATTTTTGTCATACAATATAGCTTTAATCGTAACTTGACCAACTTTATGTAAAATGACTTGACTAGATTTCATAGAGGCTATTGTATAATCACTTGAATAGTAAATAACTCTACCTCCTTGATAATTGGTTGTAGCATTTTGAACAGAAAAGCCAATATCTAAAGTAATATTTTTATCTGAACCAGCATTAAAAAGAGGCTTTAGATAGATTTCAATTGAATCTTCTACAATATTACCATTTATATCGGTAGCAATTAAGGTAATAGTGTGTCTACCTCGTGATAAGCTATTAAGCGTTATGTTACTTTCTATACCTAAAACAGTATCACCTTCTCTCCACTCATACTTAATAATATTATCCGTAGAATCATCTATACTAATATAGACATTCTCTCCATCTATAAAAGTTCTATCTTGTCCAAGTTCAACGAAAGTTCTTCTGCCACCCAATCTATAAAGAAATTCTATATCCTCTTTATCTAAAGAACGATTATAAACTTTCATCTCATCTAAAATACCTTTGAACATTTCTCTTCTTTTCCATCCACCTATCTGTGTTAATTTAGAAAACTTAACTTCTAGCCCATTATTTGTTTCGCCTATTTTTTGAGCATCTACATAAAGGTTCAATTTATTATTTCGTTTACTATAACAAATAAAAGTATCTCGATTCTCTTCAACCTTACCAAGATTTAATAAAATTTTTTTTGCCCAAACGCTATAATCTAAATTAGAACTATGAAAATCAAGAGCAAAATCATCATTGCTTATAAAGGTTTGATATTCACTCCCTGTAGTTCCATACTCCAAATTAAACCATGTACATACAGACCAATCTTTTGTGCCATCAATAGGAAGGTTCATAGATACATAATCAGTAGCTCCATCAAACTTCAAAGCTTTACCATGAATTCCATCAACACAGTGCATATTGTCACCATGTATCTCTCCATCTATACCATGCCCACTATTATCTTTTGCAGTACAGTCATCAAAACTCCAGTGAGCAATCAGTCCTTCAAGTTCAGAAGAACAACTTAATTTAACACTTTTATATAGATGCCCTATTGTTCCACTAAGTTCATCTTGTGACCAAAGTTGAACAGCTCCATCTTTAAGATAAATGTCACGATTGGTTGTCTCATTTAACTCTTGACAATTTACTGTAACAGAAGTATTAAACTCACCTTCACCAACATAACTACCTCTTCCAGTTTCAAGACTAGCCGTTGCTCCTTTTGGAGGTCGAACCAATAAAATAAATTTACCCTCTCCACTTTTCTTTTCAATAGAAATTTTTTGTTTATAATGAGCATGAGTTAAATTTGAATCTAAAAACTTCTCTTTTCTCAACATATCCATGGTATAAAAAGCACGATTTACATCAGGTTCAACAATCTGTTCACTAAAACTATTTAAATCTTCGGTATTAGAGTAGTACTCTTCTACAAGCGTAGTTGAGCCTGTAAGTCCTACATCTAAAACACAAGATTCATAGTAAAAACCTATAAGCCCAATACAAGCCTCTTCTCCCAAAGCCCTTTGTTCAGGAGTCAAAGTAACAGGACTACTAGGAAACTCAGGTTTAATAGCTTCAGGATTTCTAAAGAGTGACTCATAAGGACGAACCAACCAATCTGTTCCAAAAAGTCCATAAAGTTCTGTAAAGCTTAGATTATGGTCTTCTCCTAAAACTTGACCATTACGACGTACAAAGTCATTTTTAGGGTTTCCATCATCATTACCAAGTAGTCCTCTCTGTTGTCCAGCAAAGGTGCTAGATGGTTTTAAAATATCTACATCAATAAATGGTTCTCCATTAAAGGCAACATTTAATTTAACCCCTATAGATTCTGCTTTAGAATTTTTTGGCCAAATAATAATAATACTTGAAGGAAATTTTAAAACAGTACTTGAAGTAGTTTTTCCAACTAGTATTGCCCCACCTGATGGAAGCTGAACAGAATTCTTTTTAATTGAATCAATACTATAAAAGTTTCCTCCAAGCGAATAACTTCCAAGATAACCTTTTTTCCCATTAACCCAAATAGCTAAAGCATTAATTCTAGCACCTGAACCATCTCCATGTCCATCAGTAACAATTCCTTGTACTTCAACAATGTCATTCCCCACTTTTATAGCAACAGCTTGTGGCCAAGAGGTTTCAAATCCAGGTAAAAACCGTCCTTGAATTTCATACTCATCTTGCATCTCTTCAACTCTTGAAAGAACATAATCTCCTGATGCAAAAAAGTTATAACCTAGTCCATCAGAGGTTATAATGTGTGGGTCTCCGACAAGTCTATCATCGGGGCTAGAGGAGTTACCACCTCCTCCACCACCACCTCCTCCTCCAAAACCTCCACCTCCTCCACAAGGAGGATTAGGACATGGAGGAGGTGGTGGTGGAGGACACTCTTCTCCTTCAGGACAAGAACTATTTGTATCATCACCTTTTTCACAAACCAATAGACTACCTATTGTAAATAAGTCTGTATTGGACAAATTTGAAATTCTTGTTTCTCCTCTATATATACCATCTTCAGAAGGACATGTTTGTGAAAAGTTCAACTTTCTTTCTTCTTCTTTTTCTAAAAGAATAATACCACTCTCTTTTATATTAAAAAAATCATCATTAATAGCAACATGCGTTCGTTCTCCATGATTTTTTACTGTTATAGTTCCCCTAACTGTTTCATTTACTTTTGCTAGTTCATTAATTGGTGTACTGGTTATACTTTGGCATAATTTTACTTTTTTATCTACCTTTCCACATATCCAACTACTACAGGCAATTACATCAGATTCTATATAAGCATTTTTACAATCTTTTACATCATAAGATATATTACTAACTTCATCATTAAAAATCGAACTTTTTTTATTTTTATCGGCAATAACCCCTTTTGGTTCGGAAAAAAGACTTGCAAATACTGGATGTACATTCGGTCGAAGACCAATAATTTGTGCTGAACCTTGACCATCATCTTTAACAGAATCAAATACATAAGTTAATGGAAATTCTACCTTAAATATCGGAGTGATAATTTTAGACTGTACTGCTAGCTTAAGACTAGTAAAAAATTTTAGTAGATTTGCTATATCCTTAGCATACTTAAGAGTAAGTATTGAATCAACACTGAGCACTATTTCAGAATTTTTATTATCTTTATAAATACTACTAGCATTCGCTACATTTAACTTTATAGATCCCTCTAAACTTGAAGACATTGAAATATCTAAAGAAGGTAAAAAACTTAATTCTTCCTCATTAAAGACAGCTCCTTTAGGATTCAATATATTTTCATTATATAGCTCTTTATACTCTGTATAAGATAAAATTTTGAAGTTTACTTGTGCACCTCCAGATAGTCCTAAAACAAATGTTTGATAACTGGTCTTATGAGTAAGATTATGGCTACCTATTCTAAAAATAGAATCATCCGTACCTAAAAATTTAAAATCCGTTTTCTTGTTACTATGAACTCCTACAGATACTCCCATACCTTGTCCTAAAGTTGCACCAAAAGTTAATCCTCCTATAGGAAGAATTTCTGTTTTTGCTCCTAACACAATTAATACTACTGATAAGGGGGAAAATGGAGGAATATAATCATCTATAGAAACTCTAGGAGTATTAGGGTTCTTGTCATCTACAATCCAAGAACATGATACTTTAGGAGTTCCCATCTTAACAGAGGTTTGTAGCGAAGCAGAAAAAGGATTCAGTGAAAAGCTAGGAGAAAAAACTAGTGAAGCCTCACCTTTTGTACATGATTTTTTAAAAAAATTAAGGAAACTAGGTTTATATGAGCGATGAGTTTGTTTAGAAAATCGTATGGGATCAGATTCATTTATATCAGAAACAATACGATTTCCTTCTCTAAATGTCATATGTTCTGGATAAAGCCCCTCTTTTCTTAAAAAACCTTCCTCTCCATCCATAATATTATAAACTTCAAAAAATTCTGGAGTTAAAAATACAAATTGTTGAGTATCTTTTTTTTCAATAGAAAAAACTCGTCCAGAATAAGGTTTTCCATTAAGTTCATAAGCAAGTAAATCACCTTTTTTTACATCTAAATTTATAAGTACTAACGGAAACATAAATGGATTTTCAGATTTGATTTGCTTTTTTAGTTTATAAGCTATCTCTTCACTATTAAACTTACTCTTTGAATCTAAAAGTTTTACCTCTCCTACAACAGGAAATAATACATCATCTTTTTCTAAAACCTTTACTTCATCTTTAATTTTCCAAACTTCTCCAATAATCATCGTTGACCAACGTTCAGCAATAGCTGTTACACCAACATCATCAAAATTTGGTCGTACTCCTACCAAAAGGCGACCATACTCTAAATCATCAGGAATATGAATAGACAGTTCTCCTTTATCTGTCCATTGAGCATATTGAGAGATATTATTATTGGTAACATATTCAAAATCATCTTTACCTCTTTGAATTTTAACTACTAATCGTAATTTTTCATTGTCTACAGGAGAAATTATTTTATTATCTTTCCCAACTTTATTTAAATGAACAACATAATCATCTCCAGCTTGAACGACACTAATCATCTTATCAACACGAGTCATAAACCATTCAGGTTCAGGATCTATCGCTGTTGCAACTAAATTATGCATTCGTATTATTTTACGAGATTCTTCATCTGAAAGATGATTTTTTGCATATTCAGTTTGATTAAATTCAGCTTCGGTAGTATATGCAATAGCATTATTATTAATAGTTGGTTCAACTTCATCTACACTAACCCCCATACTCTCCTTTAAATGCCCAATAGCCGTTGATTCGTCAACCAATCTTTTCCCTAATAAACTTTCTAATTGCCCCAGAGACAAATCACTCAATGTTTGCTCTTTAGTAAACTTCGATGCTAAAGAAGAGGGAATATCAATACTAACAGAGATATCTCCATCATCAAGAGATTGTATAAAACGTGTTAGTTTAATTAAATTGGTGCTTGTAAAATCACTTCTCTCTAAACCTAAAATATCTTGTGGATAGACGACGTTGTCTGTAGTGAAATTGTCAATTGAACCTAATATTAACTTCCCAATTTTAAAAACTATAGGAGCTTTTTTACACGAAAATTCTCCTTGTTTATTGGTTAAAGCATTCACTCCATCACAACTATAGTTTAAGCCTATGACCATAGAGTCTATAAATTTTCCAATAGTTTTAGATTGAATATGGGGAGTAGCTGTAGCTTCATGTTGAGGAGTCCTTTCTTCTACAGTTATATTATTCTCTGATAAATTATTTTCTATAGAAATATCTCTTTTAGATGTACTTTTATCATTACAAGCTGTTAGTATAAATAAAAGCAAGAATATAATAATCTTTTTCATTTTTAAACCTTTTTTAATAACTTAAACTATTATATAACAATAAAATGAGAAAAAAAGAAGGAAGAAATGAGGAGAAAATGAGAATTATTTAATAAAACTTAAAATACAATCTTAAACAATGCCCCCTCTTCATGGTTAGATGCCTCTAACCTTCCATCCATATCTCTCTCTATAATCATCTTAGACATATACAATCCTATCCCAAAATTACCCTCTTTCGTGGTAAAATAGGGGTCAAAAATCTTTTTAATACAGTTGGTATCAATCCCCCCTGCATTGTCTAAAAGTGAAACAAAATTTTTATCTATCGTTATGGTAATGGTGGGATGGGATATCTCTCTTTGTTGAAAAACATCTTTGGCATTACTTAGTAAATTTAGGAACACCTGTTTATACTCATTTTTATAGGAGTTTAACTCCCTATCGCTATTGACATTTATAAATACTTTAATCTTTTGTTCTTGAAACTGGCAACGCATAATCTCTAATGTTTCTAAAGAAGCCTCTTTTACAGAAAATATTTCTTTTGTTTTATTGGGGAGATAAAAGTCTTTAAAGTTGTCAATGGTTTGGGACATAAAATCCAACTGTAGTGTTGCTTTGTCTAATTTTTTATTGAGATACTCATCATCAAGGAGATGACGCTTCGATGCCTCTTTCAAATTCATAAAATTAAAAGATAAATAAGTAAGTGGTTGTTTTAACTGGTGGGAGATATTGCCAATCATCTCCCCCATAGAGGCAAGTTTAGTTTGGTGAATAAGTAATTGTGTCTGCTCCTCTTTCTCTTTATGCATAATTTTCCAATGATATGCCAATGCCATAGAGAGAAACAACGCCTCTAAAGGTGGTCCAAAGAGAAAAAGACTTCCATTTGTTGTCTTAAAAATATCAACATATGCGAGTGTTCCAATAAAAAAGCTCCATCCAACTAGAAAAAACCGTGCAGGGATAGAACCTTGCCTTACGCGTAAATACCCCATAATAAGATAGAGAACACCACAGGAACTATAGAGATTATAATGGAGGGCAAAAGAGTGACTTATGAGTAATAAACTTACAAAATCTAGGGCAAGGAGAAGAAGATAAAACTTTAAAATTTTATCCATTATAGGCAAATGTTTTTTTGTATCTAAAAAAGAACGGGCAAATAAAATGGCAAAAAGAGAAGCAAAAATACTTAAATATCCATACAGTGTCCAATCCCAAGGGATGATTTTACTATGATAGATAAGAATAGGTGTCATAAAGAT